>ERZ889078.130-NODE-130-length-62802-cov-10.722377_pt1 | contig 62802 bp, 59 predicted proteins | sample MGYA00521266_ERZ889078 | MGnify/ENA primary metagenome ERZ889078 (study PRJEB32303, sample SAMEA104408618) | aquatic metagenome | biome: Brackish water; feature: Pelagic; material: water | place: Baltic Sea | collected 2014-06-16T06:34:00 | depth 76,534 m ... | reverse complement strand
GCAGTCCTTTTTTGAGATCTGCGGATGTGGCGTAATTGGTAGCCGCGCAAGACTTAGGATCTTGTGCCTTCGGGCGTGGGGGTTCGAGTCCCTTCATCCGCACCAGATACAATGAACAAGAATGACATGAATGACGAATGACATGAATTACCATTCACGATATTCACGACATTCACGATATTCACGATATTCACGATAAAAGAATGAACATAACCAGAGAGAATACCGGAGATCAGACAATTACACTCAGAATGGAGATTACTCCGGACGATTACCACGAGATTGTAACCAAAAACCTGAAAGATTACCAACGAAAAGCCAATATTCCCGGTTTCCGGCCAGGAAAAGTGCCCTTCGGGATGGTGAAAAAGATGTATGGAAAAGCTGTGATGGCTGATGAGGTCAATAAACTCCTGAGTGAGAACCTCTCATCCTATATGACCGACGAGAAACTCGATGTTCTTGGGAATCCATTGCCTAATAAAGAGAAGACGAAACCTGCACAATTTGTCGATGGAGAGATCTTTGAGTTCTATTTCGACCTTGGATTAGCCCCTGATTTTACCCTGAATCTAGGTCCTGAACTGGAGATTGAAAACTACCAGATCCTCATTGATGACAAAATGGTAGATGGATACATTGAAGATACCCGCAAACGGAATGGAATCTCTACTCATCCGGATGCTGCCGGCAGGGAGGATATGATCTCTGGAGAAGCCACCGAGCTTTCAGCAGACGGTTTGCCAATTGAAGGATCTGAACCAAAAAAGATATTTCTCTACATTGAAAAAATTACGGATGAGAAGGTTAAAGAGAAATTGATTTCATTGAAAAGAGAGGAGATCTTGGTATTCAACCCAATCGAACTGTTTGGTTCAGTTGAAGAAGCTGCGAAGCAACTAAACCTGCCTGCTGACACGCTGAGCAAGCCACGTCTCACCTTTTCGTTTAAGGTCACCGAGATCACACATATCGTACCGGCAGAACTGAATACTGAGTTCTTCAACAATGTTTATCCGGGAGATACTATTGAGACCGAAGATGACTTCCGCGATCGGGTCAGGAAAGATGCTGCTGCAAGTTTCTCAGGGGAGACTGACAAGCTTCTGTTCCAGAATATTTCGAAAGATTTGATTGAAAACACAACGATGAACCTCCCCGAGGAGTTCCTGAAACGGTGGCTCTTTGAACATGATGAAAATAAGATGTCTGAGGAGGAAATAGAGCAACAGTATCCCTCGTTTTCCAAGTCAATGAAATGGCAATTGATTGAAAATAAAATCATCAAGGAAAATGATATCGGTGTGAAAGAAGAGGAGATCAGGGGATATATCCGATCCTATTTACTGCGACAGGTTTCCCAGGAGTTTGTAGATCCCGAGATGGCAAAAAAATATGACAGCATTGTTGATGCCTTCATGCAGAATAAAGAGCAGGTACAGAAGATCAACGATCAGCTGTTCGATGCAAAACTAATGGGATTGTTCAAAGAGAAGGTTACCCTGAAGCCTGTGGAAATATCTTACGAGGATTTCATCAGCCTGGTATCCTCGAGCCATGACCATGAGCATGACCACCATCACGATCACCATCACGATCACGACCATGACCACTAAGAATCGTGACGGACGTTACGGTCGTTACGGTCGTTACGGTCGTTACGATTGTTACGATTGTTACGATTGTAACAAACCACAATATTTTATCGTATAACCAAAATTGTAAATCACTTTCTATGGACGAATTCTCAAAATACGCAACCCGGCACAAAGGGATCAGCACTCTGGGTCTCGAAAAATACAAATCACTGACAGCGAACTACATATCTCCCACCATCATCGAAGAGAGGCAGTTAAATATAGCGACTATGGACGTCTTCTCCCGATTGATGATGGACCGTATCATATTCCTGGGAGTTCCAATTGATGACTATGTGGCCAACATCATCCAGGCTCAGTTGCTCTTTCTGGAGTCTGTCGATTCCCGGAAAGATATTCAGATCTACCTCAATACCCCCGGAGGATCTGTTTATGCCGGATTGGGCATTTACGACACCATGCTCTACATTGCTCCCGACATAGCGACTATATGTACAGGAATGGCTGCTTCGATGGGTGCGATCCTGCTTTGCGCAGGCGCAAAAGGGAAAAGGACTGCTCTGAAGCATTCCCGTATCCTGATCCACCAACCTATGGGATCTGCGCATGGACAGGCATCTGATATAGAGATTACAGCCCGGGAGATCCAGAAGTTGAAAAAAGAACTTTATGAGATCATCGCTTTGCATAGCAGTCAAACATACAACAAGATCCTGAAAGATGCCGATCGCGACTACTGGATGACCTCCCAGGAAGCGCTGGATTACGGAATGATTGATGAGATTCTGGTAAAATCCAAACCAGCTAAATAAGCTTCCAAAATGGCAAAAAGCAATGAACGGTGCTCCTTTTGCGGGCGTGAACGGAAGGAAACTCAAATCCTGATTGCCGGCTTGAATGCCCACATCTGCGATCACTGTATCCAGCAAGCAACAGTGATCATGGATGAGGAGATGATTTCGGATAAAACCAAGTCGGTTCCCGATTTCAAACTGCTTAAACCTGCTGAGATCAAGAGTTACATTGATCAATATGTAATCGGCCAGGAAGAGGCCAAACGGATCATCTCTGTGGCGGTTTACAACCATTACAAGCGAATTTTCTACGCTAAGAAGGCTCACGATGACGATGTAGAGATCGAAAAAGCCAACATTGTCGTTCTTGGAGAAACCGGTACAGGTAAAACCCTCCTGGCCAGATCTGTGGCAAGGATGCTCAATGTCCCTTTCTGCATTGCTGATGCTACAGCCCTCACAGAAGCCGGATATGTTGGAGAAGATGTGGAGAGCATTCTCGCCCGACTGCTCCAGGTTGCCGACTATAATGTAGCTGCTGCTGAGCGGGGTATTGTTTTCATCGACGAGATCGATAAGATCGCCCGGAAAAGCGACAACCCATCCATCACCCGGGATGTGTCGGGAGAAGGGGTGCAGCAAGCGCTGCTCAAAATGCTGGAAGGGGCCATCGTGAACGTACCTCCACAGGGAGGGCGAAAGCACCCCGAACAAAAAATGATCCAGATCAACACACAAAATATTCTCTTCATAACAGGCGGAGCATTTGACGGGATCGAAAAGAAAATAGCCAACAGACTTCAGACCAATATAATCGGGTTTAAATCTGCGAAGAAGGAGTCTGTTGACAAAGAGAACCTTCTGCAGTATATTTCACCGGTCGATCTGAAAAGTTATGGATTGATTCCTGAACTTGTGGGAAGGTTGCCCATCGTCACCTTTATGCACTCCCTCGATAAAGCTACACTCAAACGTATTCTGACCGAACCGAAGAATGCGCTTACCAAGCAGTATATCAAACTGTTTGAGATGGACAACATCAAGCTCAGTTTTGATAACAGTGCCCTGGATTACATGGTCGAAAAATCGATTGAATTCAAACTTGGAGCACGGGGGCTACGTTCAATCCTTGAAGCTGTCATGACTGATGAGATGTTTGAGATTCCTTCTCGGGGGACGGTAAAATCGTTGCGGGTAACACGAGCTTTTGTAGAGAAAAATTTCGGCAAAACCAGTATGGCAAGACTTCGCGTTGCCTGATAATAAACCCGGAATATCAGTGTTTTAATTACTGATGAATAAATTTATTCTCTTTATCTTAACTACGCTTGTTGCCTATCCTTTCCTACAGGCCCAGGACCCGGATACTCTGTCGAAGGTGGTACCCGGAAAAATTCTCGATGGTGATACCGTTCCCCTGGTTGAGGTCAAGTCAGTTTACGTTTTTCCACCCTATGAGTTCAAGAACCGCCGAAACCGGGTTCGGTATACCAAACTGGTATACAATATCCAGAAAGTATATCCTTACGCCAAACTGGCCGGTGAAAAGTTAGAAGAGTTCAAGCAGGTAATGGACACAATCACCAATGAAAGAGAGCGGAGAAAATATGTTAAATCTGCTGAAAAGCAGTTGGAGGATGAGTTTGGGGAGGATATCAAGAACTTCACATTTTCACAGGGGAAAATCCTTATCAAACTGATCTACAGGCAAACAGGTAACTCTTCTTTTGAGATCGTAAGGGAACTTCGTGGAAAATTCACGGCTTTCATCTGGCAAGCCCTGGCAACCATTTTTGGATATGATCTGAAAACAGGATATGATCCTGAAGGAGAGGACCGGCAAATAGAAGAGATCATTTTATTAATTGATCAAGGGTATTTTTAATACTTTTACAATCCGATTGATCCTCTGATATGCAATTATCTATCGTCATCGTTAACTACAATGTAAAGTATTTCGTTGAGCAGTGTATCCATTCGATCCAGAAAGCTGTAAACGGACTTACTGCTGAAGTCTTTGTAGTCGATAACAACTCGGTTGACGGGTCAGTTCGCATGATCAGGGAGAAATTCCCGGAGGTACATCTTATTGAGAACAAAGACAATAAAGGGTTCTCGAAGGCCAATAACCAGGCTATAAAGAAAGCCAAAGGCAAGTATATCCTGATACTCAATCCCGATACCATCCTGGAAGATGACACGCTTACGAAGTGTGTGAACTTTATGGACGACCATCCGGATGCAGGCGGACTTGGTGTTAAAATGATTGATGGGAAAGGCAAATTCCTTCCCGAATCAAAACGGGGACTTCCATCACCCTCCGTTGCTTTTTTCAAAATGTTCGGATTCTCTTCGCTTTTTCCAAAATCGAAATTGTTCAACAAGTACAACCTTGGATATCTTGATAAAAACAAGACTCACGAAGTCGATGTCCTTGCAGGAGCTTTTATGATGGTCAGAAAAACTGTGCTGGATGATATCGGGCTTCTGGATGAGGAGTTTTTTATGTACGGTGAAGACATTGATCTTAGTTACCGGATTACCAAGGCCGGTTATAAGAACTACTATTTTCCCGGCACAAGAATCATTCATTACAAAGGGGAGAGCACCAAAAAAAGCAGTGTCAACTACGTCTTCTTTTTCTACAATGCAATGATCGTTTTTGCCCGAAAGCATTTCTCAAAGAAGAATGCCCGGATGTATTCCATGCTGATCAATTTAGCGATATATCTCCGTGCCACAATCTCAATTACCACCAGGTTCCTCACACGTGTAGCACTCCCTGTAACCGATTCTGTATTGATCCTTGGCGGTATCTGGTTCATCAAGGAGTATTGGGAAAAACATTTCATCTTCCAGTCAGGGGGTCATTATCCAATGCTATTTATGTTTGTTGCCGTCCCGATTTACGTCCTGATCTGGCTTATAAGCGTTTACCTGAGTGGCGGATACGACAGGCCGATCCGGTTACGGAAGGTTACTCAGGGAATGATAGTGGGGACATTTATTATCCTTATCCTTTACAGTCTGCTCCCCGAATCTTACCGTTTCTCCAGGGCCCTGATTATTCTCGGAGCAGTTTGGGGGCTGATCGCTATGCTGACCACACGGTTCTTTCTGCATATCCTGAACCTGAAGAATTTTCAGATCAACGAGGATAAAAATAAACGGTTTATAATTATCGGTGAGAAAGATGAAGCGGAGCGCGTCTCTGAGCTGTTGAGACAGACAGTCATCAATCCAGGATTCATTGGACTTGTCAGTTATAAGCATCACAGAGACAACTCTAACGGATTCATCGGTCATCTTGGGCAGATTCGGGAGATTATCTGGATCCATAACATCGACGAGGTGATCTTCTGCGCCAAAGATGTTCCCTCCCAGGAGATCATGGATCAGATGTCGGAACTGAATGAGCAGCAGGTTGACTATAAAATAGCCCCTCCCGAAAGTCTCAGTATTATCGGGAGCAATTCTATTAACACCTCTGGCGACCTCTATGTGATCGATATTAATTCCATCACGAAAATGGACAACAGGAGAAATAAACGGCTTCTGGATGTCCTGACCAGTTTTATGCTTCTGGCACTTTATCCTCTTGTCTTTTTCCTGGTAAAAAATCCTATTGGATTGCTCAGGAATATCTTCCTGGTTCTGATAAATCTTCGTTCCTGGGTTAGCTATTCAGAGTTAAGTGAATCAGAAACACATCGCCTTCCTTCAATAAAAAAGGGAGTTCTCAACCCCTTTGATGCGTTTCATAACAAACCTGTACCCGGAGAGGCGATTGCACGCCTCAACATTCTTTACGCAAGGGATTATAAAATTACCAACGATGTCAATATCATCCTGAAAGGATTCCGGGATCTTGGTCGCAGGTAAAACCCTATTTTGATTCTATATAAATAAGAAAATTGCTATCTTTGTGTTTTAATCCTGAATTTAGTTGCTATGGCAAATTATGATATCGTTCTTCCACGTCTTGGAGAAGCTGTAATTGAAGCGACACTGACGCGCTGGCTTAAGAAAGAGGGAGACAAGGTGAATGAAGAGGACCCGATTGCAGAAATCGCAACAGACAAAGTGGATACGGAAGTAACCTCCCCTGTTTCCGGAACCTTTCTGAAAAAAATGGCTGATGAGGGAGATGTAGTCCCTGTTGGAAAGATTATCGCAGTACTTGAAGTGGAGGGTGAAGTTACGACCACCTCCGCTGAAGCTTCGGTGGTTGAAAAGGACGAGGGACGAGGAACGAAGGACGAGGCAGCTGAAGATCCCGAAGCCAGTGAGGTCGCGGTCGCCAGTGAGATACCTGGTCCCTGGAAGATAACTCCCCCCGGGGAGACAACTCCTCCCGGGGAGATGCCTCATGAACCGGGAGAGGGTGGTACGCGGTTTTACTCTCCATTGGTACGCAGCATCGCCATGCAGGAGAATATCTCATTCCAGGAGTTGGGTGCGATCCCGGGGTCGGGTAAAAACGACCGGCTCACCAAACAGGATCTCCTGAATTATCTTGAAAAAAGGTCAACCTCCCCCACCCCACAATCTACACAATCCCAGGATTCACAAGGGTTACCTGTGACTGCAACCGACCAGGTGATTGAGATGGATCGGATTCGTCAGTTGATTGCAACCCACATGGTTAAATCGGTCCAAACATCACCGCATGTCACCTCATTTATAGAAGCCGATATGACTGCCATTGTCCAATGGAGGGCGAAGCACAAAGAATCCTTTCTCAAACGGGAAGGGATCAAGCTTACATACACCCCCATCGTGATAGAGGCAATTGCCAGGGCTGTGCGTGATGTCCCTATGATCAACGTATCGGTAGATGGCACCCGGATCCTTGTACACAAGCGGATCAATGTGGGTATGGCCGTTGCGCTCCCGAATTCTAACCTGATTGTACCAGTGATCCGGGATGCTGATCAGAAAAGCCTCCTTGGAATCACCAAACAGGTGACCGACCTGGCCAATCGGGCCAGACAAAGCAAGCTGGTACCCGACGAGATTACCGGAGGGACAATATCCCTGACCAACCTGGGATCCTTTGGCACACTGATGGGAACACCTATTATAAACCAGCCACAGGCTGCCATCGTCGCTATTGGTTCAATAACCAAGCGTCCGGTGGTTGTAGAAACTCCGGAAGGCGACACAATCGGGATACGTCAGATGATGTTTCTTTCAGTCACTTTCGACCACCGGGTAGTAAACGGCGCAATGGCCGGAGAGTTTCTCAACAAACTGGTTGGGCATCTCGAAACATTCGACACCAAACAAACTCTTTAATATGGACCTGAACCTGACCCGGCCCTTGGCTTTCATCGACCTGGAAACAACCGGCATCAAAGTAGCTACGGACCGGATTGTAGAAATATGCATCCTTCGTGCCCAACCTGATGGATCCACCGACATCAAAACCCTCCGGATCAATCCTGAGATGATGATACCGTGGGAATCAACAGAAATACACGGCATCACTGATGAAGATGTGAAAGATTCTCCCACATTCCGACAGGTGGCCCCAGAACTGGCCAGGTTTCTCGACTCATGCGATCTGGCGGGTTACAATTCCAACCATTTCGACATCCCTTTGCTTGTAGAGGAGTTTTTACGCGTGGATGTGGATTTCGATTTGAAAGGACGCCGTCTCGTTGATATACAGACTATCTTTCACAGGATGGAGCCCAGAAACCTCGCGGCTGCTTATCAGTTTTATTGTGGCAAAGAGCTGATAAATGCCCATAGCGCTGAAGCTGATACAATCGCCACTTATGAGATTCTGAAATCTCAACTCGACACGTATAAGGACAGGGAGTTCAAAGACAAAGAGGGCAACCTGTCGACACCGGTGGTAAATGACGTTAATGCCCTGAGTGAATTCTCCCACAAAACCAACAATGTCGACCTGATTGGACACATTGTATTCAATTCCAAACAGGTAGAAGTTTTCAACTTCGGTAAACACAAAGGGAAACCCGTTACGGAAGTCTTCCAGCGTGAGCCCTCTTATTATGATTGGATCATGAAAAGCGAGTTCCCCAGGTCTACGAAGAAAGTGGTTACATTAATAAAGCTGCGTGAGAAATTAACACCTAATGATGACGGAAAACTAAAGCTTTTCGAATAGCAATTATGAAAATTATTTGTATCGGACGAAACTACCATGCCCATATCAAGGAGTTGGGGAATGCAGTACCGGCTGAACCGGTATTTTTTTTCAAACCCGATACAGCTTTGCTGACCCGGAACAGACCATTCTACTATCCCGAATTCTCCTCAGACATTCATTACGAGATAGAGTTAGTCCTTAAGATCTGTAAGGTTGGAAAAAATATTCAGACCCGGTTTGCACATACTTACTATGACAAAATCGGAGTGGGTATTGATTTTACAGCTCGTGACATCCAGGATCGTGCCAAAAAAGCAGGCCTCCCCTGGTTCACAGCTAAAGGTTTCGACCAGTCGGCCCCCATGAGTAACTTTGTCCCGAAATCTGATTTTCCTGATCCGAAAGACATCAATTTCAGTTTGCGGCTCAACGGGGAGTCAGTTCAGCAAGGCAACACCTCCCTTATGATCTATCCCTTTGACGAGATCATTGCTCATGCATCACGGTTCGTCACCCTTCGAACCGGCGACATGATCTTCACGGGAACTCCGGCAGGCGTTGGCCCGGTCAGGATTGGAGATGTACTGGAAGGATATATTGAAGGAGAAAAAATGTTGAACTGTGCCGTAAAATAATTTCTGGAAAGAATGACCCCTCCTAACCTCCCCTTTGAGGGGAGGAATAAGTCCCCTTCAGGGGATTTAGGGGTGCGTTCGAAAATCGAATCATTCGGAAATTTATCTGATCACCACCGCCGTGATGACCTCTCCTTTGACCTCTTTATTCAGCGCATCGCAAATTTTTTCACGGGCATAGTTGAGTTCGCTGCGCAGAGCAGCTGAATCTACTTTTACGTAAAGTATTTTGTTCCGGATATACAGATCTGTTGTATGATTACTGACCATCTTTCCCATTACTTTCCCCCACGATTCAATCGCTTTCCTTTCCAACAGTTTATCATCCAGCCGGTAAGCATTCAGAAAATCCTGAATGGCTTCGCGAAGTGTATAATCATTGGCTTTTTTCACAGTAAGGGTTTACAAGGTATAAAATTACACTTATGATTTATATCCGCAAAGTTGGTCAGTCTGAGCTAATCCCGGCAGAAGATCCTGACTGATCTCCGTTGATTCGGAAGATCTTATGATCGATCTCAAGCGGATCAAATATCTTCCGTATACTATCTTCTTGTGTATCCGTAATAAAGACCTGTCCGAAACTGTTCTCACTAACCAGTCTGATCACCTGCTGAACCCGGTGGTCATCGAGTTTATCAAAGATGTCATCCAGCAACAGGATGGGTTTGAATCCGTTAACCTTACGCGTATATTCAAACTGTGCAAGTTTGACAGCAATCACAAAGGACTTTTGCTGGCCCTGAGAACCATATCTTTTCAATGGAAATCCATCCATAAGAAACTCCAGGTCATCTTTATGGATTCCCACCGTGGAAAAGAGTGCAGAACGATCGCGCTCAACCGCTTGCTTCATCAGGCCGCTTAATGGTCCGGCATGTAATTGACTCTGATAGTTCATATCCACCTTTTCTTTCCCTCCGCTGATGAAACTGAAATAGTGCTGGAAAAGAGGGATGAACTCTTTCAGAAAATCACTTCGCCTCTGAAATATATTTGTCCCAAGTGCAACCATCTGTTCACTCCAGATATCGAGAGTTTCTGCATCAAAATATCTCTTTTCAACAAATGATTTCAGGAGTGTATTCCGCTGGTGGAGCGCTTTGTTGTAGTTGATAAGATCGTCAAGGTAGAGTTTGTCGAATTGAGCGATAACACTGTCGGTGTATCGTCTGCGTAAATCACTGCCATCGTTAATCAGATCCCGGTCATATGGGGAAATCATTACAAGAGGAAACTGACCAATATGATCGGCTAATCGGTCATACTCCTTTTTATTGTAAAGAAATTTCTTTCTTTGATTCCGTTTCTGGATGCATTGCAGCTGCTCAATGGTGTCGTTCTGACGGTAATAATTTCCCTGAATGGCAAAAAAATCAGCTTCATGACGAATATTCTGGGCATCACTGGGATTGAAATAACTTTTGCAAAATGAGAGGTAATGGATTGCATCGAGCAGGTTCGTCTTCCCTACTCCATTATTTCCAACAAAACAGTTGATTTTATCTGAAAAAACAAATTCTCCTTCGGGATAGTTCTTGAAATTATGCAGGACAATTTTATGCAGATGCATGGGTCTTGTGTATTTTTTTGATCTCATCTCCCACCTCCTCCATCAACCACATCGGGGTGGATGTAGCGCCACATACGCCAACGGAGCGCCTCCCTTCAAACCATTCCTGGTGCAATTCCCCCTTTTCCGAAACAAGGTAGGAGTTTTGATTCATCTCTTTACAAACCTGGTACAAGACCATTCCATTCGAGCTTTTCAGTCCGCTCACAAAAACAATCACCTCATACCTGGCAGCAAATTCCTTAAGCAGGGTGGCACGGTTTGAAACCTGTCGGCATATGCTGTCACTCCACTGAAAATCAATATCATCACCTGGCTTTACCTCCATCATTCGTGCTTCAATCAACTTAACAATCTGTTGGAACCCTTTAACACTTTTTGTAGTTTGTGAATACAACCTAACCGGTCTGGTAAAGTTGATCTTCTCCAGGTCGTCTTCATTGCCAACAACTATAGCTTTACCATTGGTTTGACCTTTCAATCCATTCACCTCGGCATGCCCCTCCTTACCGTAGATGACAATCTGTCCGTTCCGTTCCATCATATCTTCATACCCATATCTCACCTCCTGTTGAAGGTTCAACACGATCGGACAGGAGGCATCAACCAGGTGAATGTTATTTTTAAGGGCGATCTCATAGGTTTCAGGAGGCTCCCCGTGTGCTCTGATCATCACCTTACAGTTATTGAGGAGAGGAAGGTCGCGGTGATCAATAATGACCAGCCCCATCTCCTTAAGACGATTCACCTCCATGTTGTTGTGGACAATATCTCCCAGGCAGTAAAGTTTGCCAGATTCGGCAAGCTCACGCTCCGCTACCTGGATGGCATAAACCACTCCAAAGCAGAATCCGCTGTTGCGATCAATTGTAACCTGCATGGACTTCAATAATAGTATGCAAAGATAAGAAATAAAGGGATGAGGGGGATGGGGTGATGAATCTCCGAATGATTCGATTTTCGATTTTCGATTTTTTTTGTGATTGTTGATATCTTTTTTGGCATTTGGATATAACCTTTTGCTTTGATTCATGATTAAGAAGAAAAACAATCATGACCAGAGAAGAGTTAAGGCAACGGTTCAGAGTGCTCTGTGTGGATATAATAACCATGGCGAATGCTCTTCCAAAGAGCTATTCCGGGCAAGTGATAGCAAGACAGATCATTAGAAGTTCAACTTCTTCAGCAGCAAACTATAGTGCAGTTTGCCGTGCTAAATCAGTACGTGATTTTATCAATAAGTTAAAAGTAGTGGAGGAAGAGCTCGATGAAACAGAATTTTGGTTGGATATCATTGTCAGGACAAAAATTCTACAACAGGATAAGGCGTCCGCACTGAAGGATGAAACAAACGAACTATTATCTATAATAGTAGCAAGTTTGAAAACCGTTAAATCAAACCAGCATTCATAAATCGTGTTATTTGAAAATTGAAATAAATCGGAGATCAAAAATCGAATTAATCGGAGATTGAAGTGGTCGAATCATCCCTCCATCCCTTCATCACTCCTTCTTCGCGAACTGTTGAAGGTTTACGGCGATTGTAATATAGTTGGGATTGGGGCTTCCAGCCTGATAGGTGGCATGCGTGTAACTGAAGTTGAACATCTTTACCCGGAAGCCGACGCCATAGGTGAAACCACTAAGACCGGTCCGTTCAAACAGTTTTAACTCCTGACGCCGTCCGTAGTTATAGCCTATCCTGACTGAGAATACTTTAGCTATGGTGAGTTCCCCTCCGATAACAATATGACGCATGAGGTTATCGGCAAATTTGCTCAGGCCCCTTTTCTCATTGAGTTGTCCCGTATAGGGATCCACCTGGTTTTTTGGGTCATTCGGGTCTGTGTAACTGAGATTCCACCTCTGGAGGTTTGTAAACAGCAGGTAGAAGCGCAATGGCAGGTGTTTCAATCCCTGTGATAGTCCTAGTTGAAGCTCGAAAGGAAGAGCTTCATATTTGCCGGAACGGTAAGGAACAATCTGCGACCCGATGTTCCGGGCCATGAGTGAAGCTGTAAAGAGTTTATTTTTCGTAAAATAAGATCCTGCTACATCCACAGCTATCCCGAACGAATTGTAGGTGTCGAGATGAGAATAGATTAGTTTCGCATTGGCTCCTATAGAAAAATTTTCGGAAAGCATTCGTCCCCATCCAATGGAAAGTGCGTACTCCGACGCGCTGATATTCCCGGTTTTGTTTCCGGCAGCATCGGCCCCCTGGATTGTACCATAATCACTGAACTGGATAGCCCCAACAAAACTACCTGCATTTTTAAATGTACGGGAGTACATGGCAAAACCAATATTATTGCCGGTAAAGTAATTCACATAACTCAATGCTAACTGGTTATGCATTTCGGAAGAGATAAGGGATGGATTAGCAAGCGACAGGGTAACATCATTATCCATTACTGTAATGGCATTGCCACCCATCCCGGCTATCCTTGCCGAATTGGTCAGCGTCAGAAATTTGTATGTATAATCGCCCCCGATCTGGGCAGAAACCGGAAATAAAACAGCCCCGCTGAGGATACTAAGAAGAGTAATTCTGAGTAGATTTAACACGATATGTTCTCTGTTTATATCTCTAACAAACGTGAAGCTTTTTTCTTTAGTATGAAGAGGGAAAAATTAGTTGATCAAACCCCGGCCACTTTTGTGAATCCGGTCTTCTTCCTTGAGATCAGAGACTAGTTTGTCCAATATCCCATTGATAAACAGCTTGCTTTTTACAGTACTGAAATGCTTGGATAGTTCGATATACTCATTCAATGTTACCTTCACAGGTATGGTTGGGAAAAAGAGGAACTCCGCTAAGGCCATTTTGATAAGAATGATGTCGGTAAGGGCAATCCGGTCAAGTTCCCAGTTCTTCAATCTTCCCTCGATTCTTTTTTCGAACTCATCGCTGTGTATGATGGTTTGCCGGAACAGCTCAATAATGAATTTATGTTCATCCTTCGGATCCTCCTCCTTGTCTTTGACAAATAGAGAGAGGAGTGGAGTTGTGACGGGAAATTCTTCGGTAAGCAGGCGGATAGTCTTTAGCGCGAAGGAGGCAGTAACTTCAAAATCATCAACCCAGTATATGGAGCGTTCTTCACAGAAAAACTGTAACTCAGGGGAGTGCAGGATATACTTTTTCATCATTCGTGCTGCAAACTCATGATCCTCCTTGAATGAGTTTTCGCCTGAATAGAGATAATCCCGATGATCTTTACAATCCCTGATCCGCTGGTAGACTTTTCGGATACTGTCCTGTTCTTCGGTCCAGCTGATCTTATACTTCCGTATTGAAGATGTAAGATCTTTGTTTTCACGTAGTTTGGCAATAATGCGATTGTTAATAAACTTTGCAACAGGATTTAACTCTTCGTCAGTAGGATAATACTTATGCTTCGATTCCTCCATCCTTCGGATGTAAAAATCAATCACTTCAAGAAAAAAAGAGAGTTGGATAAAATAGAGTTCTTTCAGTTTGTTGATACTCTGCAGAAGCTGTTTCTCCGCATTCTCCATCTGAGGTTCTCCACCCTGGAAATATGCATATAAACCCTGGAGGACTTTAATCCTGAAGTGCCTTCTGCCTAACATAACTCGACTATGAAAAAGAACATCTTTGAAGCTATAGTTTAACCAGTCTGCAAAGCTACGCATTTCATTGAAATAAACTTTTTATTCCAAATAATATTTTTATTTTTGCGTTATAACCAAAAACTTGTTCTAAGAAAATGGAAGAGAAAGAAAAGCAAGAAAGAGACAGAGCCGAAATATTTTCAAAAGCTGTCAGGGCAGGAAAGCGAACCTATTTTTTTGACGTGAAAGCTACGATCTCAAATGAATATTACCTGACCATTACGGAAAGCAAGAGACGGTTCAATAACGACCAGGGGAAGTTTTTCTACGAAAAGCATAAGCTATTCCTATATAAAGAAGATTTCGAGAAATTCTCAGAAGGGCTGAATGAAGTCGTATCTTATATCAAAAGTGAACAGACTATGCCTGAACCACGCGAAGAGAGGCCAAGAGACGAATTTACCGGAGAGAGCACAACAAAGAACAAACACACGGATATCAGTTTTGAAGATCTGCAATCAGACACTGAAACTGAGTAATTTCAGCACAAACAGTATCCTGGCAAGCTGTCCAACGGGCAGCTTGTTTTGTTTCCGGAATATTTATTAACATCTTTGAAGGTTTCGTCATTAAAATGTATTTTTGCATCTATGGGAAAAGTTATTGCAATTGCCAATCAGAAAGGAGGAGTGGGTAAAACCACCTCTGCCATTAACCTGGCTGCAGGGCTTGCCGTGCTGGAGTATAAAACGTTAATTATTGATGGTGATCCTCAGGCGAATGCAACTTCCGGTGTAGGCTTTGATCCCCGGAACATCAAAACAAGCATCTACGAATGCATTATGGATGATGTGGAACCGAAGAATATTATTCTCAATACCTCCACACCATTCCTTGATCTTCTTCCTGCTCACATCGACCTTGTTGGGGCAGAAATAGAAATGATCAATATGCCTAACCGGGAGCGGATGATGCGCAAGGTGATTGCAAAAATAAAAGAGGATTACAGTTTCATCCTTATCGACTGCTCTCCATCACTCGGCCTGATTACTGTCAATGCACTTACTGCTGCTGATTCGGTAATCATTCCGGTCCAATGTGAGTATTTTGCCCTGGAAGGACTTGGAAAATTACTTAATACCATCAAGATCGTACAAGCCAGGCTTAACCCTGATCTGGATATTGAAGGCATTCTTCTGACTATGTACGACAGCCGCCTGAACCTTTCAAAGCAGGTGGCAGAAGAGGTGCAGACCCATTTTCATCAACTGGTTTTTGAAACACTGATCTACCGGAATATAAAGCTAAGCGAGGCTCCCAGCTTCGGGGATACAATCATGACGCATGACATCAACAGTATCGGGGCATCCAATTACCTTAGCCTGGCCCGTGAGATCCTTCAGAAGAATGAGCTTACCCGGTTATCCACATCAGAAAAACAATTAGAGATCTGATATGTCAGGAAAGAAAAAAGCACTTGGAAGGGGCTTGAGTGCACTTCTTGAAGGAAGTGAACTGGAGCAGGCTCCCAGAGAGATTCAAGTCAATCAACTTGTCGGATCGGTTGCCATGATCAGGATTGATGATATTGAAGCCAACCCGTTTCAACCAAGAACCGATTTTGACCGGACTGAATTAGCCGATCTGGCCATGTCGATCCAACACCAGGGGATCATCCAACCAGTCACGTTACGAAAGTTAGGCAACGACCGGTTCCAGCTTATAGCGGGAGAGAGAAGAATAAAGGCTGCACGGGTAGCCGGCCTTACAGAGGTCCCCGCATACATACGGGTAGCCAACGATGAGCAGATGCTTGAGATGGCCCTGGTAGAGAACATCCAGAGGGAAGATCTCAATCCTATTGAAGTTGCAATCAGCTTCCAGCGACTTATGGAAGAGTGCCAGATCAAACAGGAAGAGTTGAGCCTGCGGGTGGGTAAAGACAGGTCTACTATCTCCAATTATGTACGTCTTCTAAAACTCCCTGCAGAAATCCAGATCGCTATCCGGGAAAAAAAGATCACGATGGGACATGCCCGTGCACTTATTACCCTCTCCGGTATATCGCTTCAGATCCGCATCTTTAAACAGATTCTGACTAAAGACCTTTCGGTTAGAGAGGTAGAATCGATTGTCAGGTCTACCCAATCCTCTCCCCTTTCCCGACAAACAACGGAGGAGCTACCCCAACACTTGATGGAGTTGCAGGAGAGATTGAACGCACACCTCAATGCTCACGTAAAGCTCACTGTGAACAGGAAAGGGGCTGGAACCATTACGATTGCTTTTGGTTCACATGATGAGTTGAAAAAGATTCTTGCCCGGATTGAACCATAACCAACATAGGCAACACACCGTGCGCCGTTCATCGATTCAGATTCTCATAGTATTAAGCATGGTCTGCGGACCATGGTTCCTTGATTCCGTAGCAGCACAAACCGTAAATGATACGATTTCGATAGCTGATTCTGTATTGATTAAGAAGCACAATCCGAGAAAGGCTACCCTTTACTCAGCACTTGTACCGGGACTTGGACAGATATACAACCGGAAATACTGGAAACTTCCAATCCTTTATGCAGGATTTGGTCTAATGAGTTATTTCATCATTTCCAATACCGGAAGTTACCTGGAGTTCAAATCAGCATATATAGAAAGCGTAAACGGAAACACTGATGGAAACTATGCCGACCTCGTAAAAAGGTATAGTCAAAGCGAATTACTCAGTACTTCGGATTATTACCGGCGAAATCTGGAGATCAGTATCCTGATAACCGCATTGTGGTATTTATTGAACATTTTAGATGCTACTGTAGATGCGCATCTTTATACATATAATATCAATGAAGATCTATCGCTCCATATTGCCCCTGATCTGCTCCCACCTGCCCAGACTTTCCGTGTTCAACCGGGCATTAAACTAACTTTTCGTTTTTAACAAGAATAACCAATATGAAATTTGCACTGCTTGGATATGGGAAGATGGGTTTGGAGATCGAGAAGCTCGCCATAGAAAAGGGGCATGAGATCGTCCTGACCATTGATCAGCCGGAAGAGTGGGAAACCGGCTTATCTGATTTGAAGGGTGCCGATGTGGCAATCGACTTCTCAACCCCGGACAGTGTTGCAGACAACATCCACTTTTGCTTTGATTCCGGAATCCCTATCGTTGTTGGAACAACCGGATGGCATCAACTGATTGATGAGATCCGGACAGAATGCCTTGACAGGGGGCAAAGCCTTTTCTGGGCACCTAATTTCAGCATCGGAGTCAATATTTTTTTCGAGCTGAACCGAAAGCTTGCATCTCTCATGTCAGACTGGTCCGATTACGACATCTCCCTTGAAGAGACCCATCACCTCCATAAGCTGGATGCGCCAAGTGGCACCGCCATTGTTCTGGCCAACGACATCATCCACCATCACAGCAGAAAAGAGAAGTGGGTAAAAGTTATGACGGAAAACCCAGGCGACCTTAGGATCCGCTCCAACCGTATCGAAGAGGTTACAGGTTCTCACAAAGTTGTATATGAATCCAATGAAGACCAGATTGAGATTATCCATACTGCCAAAAACCGGCGGGGATTCGCCCTGGGAGCAATCCTTGCAGCAGAATGGCTGGTCGGGAAGAGAGGATTCTTTGAAATGAGAGATTTGTTAGATTCTCCTGCACTCAGGGGACCCATCATCTGATACACGAAAATTTGAAGTTTTGCGTTTAACAGGCAACTAATTACCAACACTATGAATATATACCTGATCCTTAATATCGTTTTTTTTATTCTCTCCATAATCGGATTATGGGCCATATTCGAGAAAGCCGGACAGAAGGGATGGGCAACACTTATCCCCTTTTACAACCTCTATATCTGGTTGAAAATAATCAAGAAGCCACTTTGGTGGTACATCTTCCTGCTGATTCCGTTTATCAACGTTTTTGTTGTACTGCTGATGATCGTTGAGATCGCTAAGTGCTTCGGGAAATATGGATTAGGGGCCCAGGCATTGGCCGTTATCTTTCCCTTTGTCTATCTTCCCTACCTGGGGTTCTCCAAAAATGAACACTACACCGATCCTGATAAAGTCACACCTCCGAAAAAGAGTTTTGTCCGGGAATGGGTTGATGCCATCATCTTTGCCGTGATAGCAGCAAGTATAATCCGGATCTTCCTTGTGGAAGCTTATACCATCCCTACCTCCTCCATGGAAAAGAGCCTGCTGATCGGCGACTACCTCTTTGTGAGCAAGATCAACATTGGAGCCAGAGTTCCCAATACACCACTCTCGTTCCCTTTTGTGCATCATACCATGCCTCTTACTGAAAGTTCCAAATCTTACCTCGAATGGATTGAGCTTCCCTACAGGCGCTTCCCGGGCTGGTCAACAATTGACAATATGGATGTGATCGTATTCAACTACCCTGACGGGGATACCCTCTCCAATAAATTCCAGAGCAACGTTAGCTACTACCAATTGGTCAGGCAGTTTGGACGAGATAATGTATGGAAGAACAAACAGTACTTCGGCGACATAATTGCACGGCCGATAGACAAACGTGAGAATTTTATCAAACGGTGTATTGGCATTGCCGGCGATACCATTGAGATTATCAACCGTATAGTATACATCAACGGACAAGAGGAACAGCATCCCGGAGAGAAGCAGTTTAAATACCGTGTCAGAACCGACGGATCCTCCATTAACACCCGGAACCTGGAAAAACTTGGTGTAATCGAACAGATAGAAAAAGATAACCAGGGGAATTATGAGATGACCCTGACCGACGAGGCTGTAGAAAAACTGAGGAACTACAGTAATGTAAGGATGGTAGAGCCCATAACCATTCCTCCCGGGTACTGGGATCCAAATATCTTTCCACACGACTCCAACTTCCGTTGGAATGTAGACAACTTCGGACCCATTGTTGTACCACAGAAGGGAGTGACTGTTCCTCTAACCGTTGAGAATCTTCCAGTATACCAACGCATCATCGATGTCTTTGAAAACAACGACCTGGAAACCCGTGACAACATTATTTACATCAATGGGGCTCAGACAGACAGGTATACCTTTAAGATGGACTACTTCTGGATGATGGGCGACAATCGTCACAACTCAGCAGACTCACGGTACTGGGGTTTCGTTCCCGAAGATCATGTTGTTGGAGAGGCTGTATTTGTCTGGCTTTCGCTGGATGAAAAGAAAAGCCTGTTTGATGGAAAGATCCGATGGGACAAGCTCCTGAGAGTCGTAAAATAACTACATTTGTACAAACCCGGTTAACTTTAAATCTATTCTGCTATGAAACAAAGAGAATACCTACAAATGACTATCGTAACGATTGTTATTATGATGGTAATGGTTGTATCGGCTTATGCCGGTCAAAAATCATTCGAAGGCGTAATTACTTACAAGATAACGTATCCTGACAATAAGTTCTCAGAAAGCCAGATGGCTATGTTCCCAAAGGTGATGATCATTACAATCAAAGGAGATCAAGCCAGGTCGGAAATCCAGACACCAATGGGCCCCCAGATCGAGATCACCAATTATGCTGAAAAAAGCAAAGTGGGACTGATCAATATGATGGGCCAGAAATATGCAATCCCGGAGACCAGCGACCAAATCATGGAAGACCTGAAAGAAGAGCCAACACCAGTGGTTGAGATTACCGGAGAGACCAGGACAATTGCCGGGTATACCTGTAAGAAAGCCATTGTGACAGTTAATGATAATGGATCCGCAACAAAATATGATGGCTGGTTCACTGAAGATTTTGGTGCTGAGAATCCAAATTTTGACAATCCAATCTATAAGGATATAAATGGAGTGATGATGGAGTTCTCCATGGTTACACCTCAGTTTACCATGGTATTCTCTGCAATATCCGTGGAAAAGAAAAAAGTTTCGAGTAAGGAATTTGATATTCCTGCTGATTATACCGTCACCACAAAAGAGGAGCTTCAATCTAAAATGGGTGGTGGAATGTAGTGAATCTCCATGGCAAAAAAGGCGAAACCAAAGAGGGAACTTAAGCGTACGAAAGAAGAGCTGACGAAAGAGGAGCTTACAAAAAGGGATCAAAAGTTCAGGGTCCTGGGTCTGTTTCTCCTATTGTTCGGACTCTTTCTTCTATTTTCGTTTACCTCATGGTTCCAATCCTGGAAGGACGATTACAACTTTGCCGATACGATTTTCAAACACTTCTCATTAAGCTACCTCTTCGATAAAAGCATCCATGTAGAGAACTGGATGGGAAAAACAGGGGCTATTACATCCTACCTGTTTATCACCAAATGGTTCGGGGTTTCTGCTCTTTTTGTTGTACTTGTATTAATTATATCGGGAATCAAGCTCTTTTTTCATTACACCTTGATTCCTCTATCCAGAACCATCAAATACTCTTTCTTCGGCATCCTCTGGTTTCCGGTTTTTTTTGGACTTCTGTATCCCTCGAATGATATCCTCGGAGGAGTATACGGTTACCAGATGAATCTCTGGCTAATGGAATATCTTGGCATATCAGGGCTGATCCTGTTGCTCATTTTCACCGGCCTCAGCTTTACAATTCTCACTTTCAACATTCCGTTTAGGTGGATGCATCCTTCAAAGCCTAAAAAAGGTGATGGAGGTGATGGAGGTGATGGTGGTGATGGAGGTGATGGGAGTGATGGGAGTGATGAAGGTGATGGGGATGACAGGACAGAAGCAACCGGCGAGCCGACGGTTGAATTACCCGTTAACAAGCTGAATGAGGATATCCCGGAACCCTCTCCCGTTGATGACGGGTTTCTTCCTGCAACTCCTCATGCCGACATTGAACTTCAGATAGAGCATCCTACCGGCGAAACTGACGAAGCCGTAAGCGAAGGTGAGCATTTTGGGATAGATACACTCTATGACCCAACCCTTGAGTTGAAGAATTACAAATTTCCTCCTTTGAAGTTGCTGAGTGACTATGGAGGCGATTCGCTGATTGTGAATAAGGATGAGCTGGAGGCAAATAAAGACCGGATCGTGGAGACATTAGGCAATTACGACATCCGGATCCAGAAGATCAAAGCCACTATCGGTCCTGCTGTCACACTTTATGAGATTGTTCCCGAGGCAGGCATAAGGATCTCCCGTATCAAGAATCTGGAAGATGATATTGCCCTGGGACTTGCAGCATTAGGAATCAGGATCATTGCCCCAATTCCCGGAAGAGGCACTATCGGGATTGAAGTGCCTAACCAGAACCCTGAGATCGTCTCCATTAAGTCGTTGCTGGCTTCCGAGAAGTTCAGGAATTCCCCCTTTGAGTTACCGTTTGTACTGGGAAAGACCATCTCCAATGAAACGTTCATTGCCGATCTTACCAGGATGCCACACCTTCTTATGGCAGGAGCAACCGGTCAGGGGAAATCGGTTGGACTCAATGCCATCATCACCTCGTTCCTTTACAAGAAACATCCCGCAACAGTCAAGTTTGTGCTTATCGACCCGAAGAAGGTTGAACTCACTCTCTACTCAAAAATTGAACGTCATTACCTGGCCAAGCTCCCCGACTCGGAAGATGCGATCATCACCGACACCAAAAAAGTGATCCGAACACTTAACTCCCTGAATATTGAGATGGATTCCAGATACGATCTCCTTCGGGATGCCCAGGTTAGAAATGTTAAGGAATACAATGAAAAGTTCCTTACCCGGAAACTTAATCCCAACGACGGCCATAAGTTTTTACCTTATATCGTGGTAATTATTGATGAGTTTGCCGACCTGATCATGACGGCCGGAAGGGAAATTGAGACTCCACTGACAAGGTTGGCACAATTGGCCCGGGCTACCGGAATACACTTGATCATCGCCACCCAGAGGCCTTCAGTGAATATCATTACCGGCACTATCAAGGCAAACTTCCCGGCCAGAATTGCTTTCCGGGTTATCTCCAAGATCGACAGCCGTACCATCCTCGACAGCAGTGGGGCTGATCAACTCATTGGGCGGGGTGATATGCTGCTCTCCACAGGTAGTGACCTTATCAGGTTACAGTGTGCTTTTGTAGATACACCTGAGGTGGATAAAGTGACGGAATACATTGGTTCCCAGCGGGGATACCCTGATGCTTTCAACCTTCCGGAATATTATGATGAAGAGAATGGAAGCGGAAAAGATTTTAACCCGAACGAACGTGATGAACTTTTTATGGAGGCTGCCCGCCTGGTTACACAACATCAGCACGGTTCCACATCCCTGATCCAGCGGAAGTTGAAACTGGGATACAACCGGGCTGGCAGAATCATCGACCAGCTGGAGTCTGCCGGTATCGTGGGGCATTTTGAAGGGAGTAAAGCCAGGGAGGTCAAGTATAAGGATATGGGATCCCTGGAGGAATACCTGAATAATATGACTGAAGGTTAACATTTAAATTAGTATCACATGAAGCAACTACTTGGAATATTTCTGGCAATTACCTGTCTGAACCTTTTTGCGCAGAAAGATGAGAAAGCAACAATTCTGTTGGAAGAGGTCAGCAACAAAACCAAGACCTATTCATCGATCAAAGCCGATTTCACTTACACAATGGATAACAAAGCGGCCAGAATTCATGAAACAAAGATTGGTACTCTGCTCGTAACCGGTGATAAGTACAAGATTAATGTGGCCGGCCAGGAAGTCTTCTGCAACGGAGAAAAGGTATGGAACTACATCGGGGAGTCCAATGAAGTGCAGATCAATGAAATGGACAAGCGGAAGGAGGCCATCACGCCTGCCAATATTCTGACTTCCTACAATACAAATTATAAATCGCGTCTCATCCAGGATAAAGATGCGGCTGATGCAAACGTTGAAGCTGTTGAGTTGATACCTCTTGTTCAGGGAAGTTATGAGAAGGTGATCGTCATCATTGATAAAAACCTGAAACAGATTAAGTTGTTCAAAATATTTGACCAGAACGGAAATATCTTTACCTACAAAGTGACCCAGTTCCTGACAAATGTCCCAGTCAAGAGTGGGGATTTTGAGTTCAATCCAGATGATTACGACGATGTTGAAGTGATTGACATGCGATAATTATGATCCTGACAACCCCGAATTCTCTGACCGGGACCGTCTGATTCTCTCAATCGGTCATGTAGCTCCTATCCTTTATACCACACTGGCCAGGGTTGGATATTTCCCTGAAACCGAACTTGCAACACTCCGAAAACCTGGAAGCCGGCTTCAGGGACATCCGGGCCGTGAACACGGATTACCAGGATTGGAATTATCTGCCGGTTCACTGGGGCAAGGGCTCTCAGTATCCGTTGGCAGGGCTCTTGCAGCAAAAATGGATGCTAAATTGTGGCGGGTTTACTGTGTTTTGGGTGATGGTGAACTCCAGGAAGGATCTGTATGGGAAGCAGCTATGGCAGCATCCCACCTGAAACTGGACAACCTGATCGCCGTCGTTGACCGGAATGGGGTTCAGATTGACGGAAAAACAGAAGAGGTGATGGCCATTGAGCCGCTGAAAGAGAAATGGAAAGCATTTGGCTGGGAAGTGGTAGAGTGCGACGGGAATAACCACCGGGATCTTATTTCAAGTCTCCAAATGGGACAACAGGTTACTGGAAAGCCGGTTGTAATACTTGCCTATACAAAGATGGGGAAAGGAGTGAAGTCGATAGAAGGAGATTACCGCTGGCATGGAAAGGCCCCTTCCAAACGGGAAGCATCCCGGCGTTTGCAACATATGGTGTTTTCGCCGCATTGAGGACTACTGACCAGATCCGAGTTTCGGTATGTTACAACAACCTGAATGTGGTGATAGGCGGTGCCCATGCGGGTCTCTCTGTCGGTCCCGATGGAGCCACCTATCAGGCGCTGGAAGATGTGGCAGTTATGCGGGTGCTACCCAACATGACAGTTCTATCCCCATGCGATGCAACCCAGACAAAAATCGCCACCCAGCATGCGATTCACCATACTCAGGGCCCAGTCTACTTCCGCTTCGGACGGGCACCTTGTTTGGGAAGCCCTTCAGGCTGCTCAGCTCTTAATGGAAGAAGGCATCCAGGCAAGAGTCATTAACATCCACACCATCAAACCGATTGACCGCGAGATCATAGTAAAAGCAGCACAGGAGACAGGAGGCATCGTCACAGCAGAAGAGCACCAGGTGACAGGAGGTCTGGGAAGTGCAGTTGCCGAAGTTCTGGCTGAAGCATGTCCAGTGCCCATGAAATTCGTAGGGATGCCTGATCACTTTGGTGAATCGGGAGAACCAAAGGAGCTCATGCAAAAATATGGACTTAACGCCCGGTCGATTATCCAGGCTGTAAACTCAATAATAACAGCAAAGTCATTACCTTGAAAAACCTCTGTGTCATCAGTGATCCAAAATCAATCCCGGAGGATAATCCACTGAAAAGAGAAATAATCCTGCTGCAGGAACCGATTCCCCTGCATCTGAACGGTTTTTACTTGCTACCACCTGACGGAATTCGTCGAATGTGATTTTACCGGTCCCCAGTTCCAGCAATGTCCCTACAATCGCACGAACCATATTTCGCAGGAAACGATCTGCCCTGATTCGGAATACCAGTTCATTCATATTTTGCTCCCAATTCGCATATGTAACTCTGCAAATGTTTGTTTTGGTATCAGTATTGACCTTGGAAAAGGAGGTAAAATCATTGACATCGAGCAGAAATGAAGCACCTTTGTTCATCATGTCAACATCCAGGTTACTATAAAGACAGTAAGAATGATTGACAGAAAAAGGATTTTTGTAACGGGTTATTATATAATGATAGGTCCTGGCCAGTGCGCTGAAACGGGCATGAACTTTCGGTTTGACAGGAAACATATCGTACACTGCAATGTCACTGTCAAGAAAGCTGTTCAGCTTATATACAAGATTTTGTCTCTCATCGAAAGATAATCTGGGTTCAATCTCAAAATGAGCAAAGAACTCCCTGGCATGGACTCCGGCATCAGTTCTCCCACAACCTGTCAGTTTCACCGGTTCCCGTAAAATCAATGAACACGCATCATCCAGCACCTGTTGTAAGGTGCGCGCGTTTCGCTGCATCTGCCACCCATGGTAACGTGTGCCGTCGTAAGCCAGTTTTATGAAATACCGGTTCAGGTTCAAAGTTGTCTCAAATTTTGCCAGAGAAGTTTCGTGAGTAAAATTACAAACTATAACTGATCTGGTCATATTTAATAACACTTCAATAAGAATTTCTTAATTTTGCTTCAGTTGTTAGTTTATTAACAAAAGAAATTATAGTTTTGCAAAAAAAAAGAAGGTATCTTGATTTCACATGCAACAAATCATGTAATATGACAGCAAACGAACATCTAATCAGAGATTTAGTTGAAAAACACGGCACAAACAGGACAGCTCTAATACCTATTTTACAAGGTGTTGTGGAGACAAAAAATTTCATTTCAGACACTGATATGACAGAAATTGCCAAAGAGTTGGATCTCTCTGCTGCCCAGGTATTCGGGACGGCAACATTTTACTCATTCCTATCAACCGAACCGCTGGGCAAGTATGTGATTCGTGTCTGCAAGACCATCACATGCGATATGCATGGTAAAAGAACGATCATTCAAACGATTGAAGAGATGCTCAAGATAAAGGTGGGTGAGACCACACCAAATAAAAAGTTTTCACTGTTGGAGACAAATTGTCTTGGTTGGTGCCATGAGGGCCCTGCCATGCTGATCAACGAGAAACCTTTTACCGGACTCACCCATGAGAGGGTCCATGACATCATCAGTGATTATATCAGTAAGTTATAACAAGAATAAAAGGAGAATAACCTATGTCAGAATCAAAACTGAAAAGAGTTGACCTCATTTTCGGCGAATATTCAAGCGTAAAATTCAAAGTCCTGGCCGACACATTAAAACGGTCAAATGAGGACATCCTGGAAGACCTGACCGAGTCGGGACTTAAGGGGCGAGGCGGAGCTGGCTTTCCTACTGCCATCAAATGGAAATATGCAGCGGAAACCCCGTCAAAAGAAAAATATGTGATCTGCAATGCCGATGAGGGGGAGCCAGGGACATTCAAGGATCGTGAGATCCTCACGCGGGTCCCCAGAAAAGTCTTCTCGGGTATGGCTATTTGCGGAAAAGTGATCGGTGCACAAAAAGGGTTTATCTACCTCCGTGGAGAGTACCAATTCCTCATGCCGGAGTTGAAGCGTGAATTGGAACAGTATAATGAGTATATGAGCAAAATGGGATTTGATTTTCCCATTGAGATCGTTCTTGGGAGCGGTGCTTATATCTGTGGTGAAGAGAGTGCCCTTTTTGAATCGATGGAAGGATACCGCGGAGAACCCCGCAACAAGCCTCCCTTCCCCACCACCTATGGGTACATGGGGAAACCAACTGTGATCAATAACGTGGAGACTTTTGTCAATGTTGTGATGATCATGCGACTCGGGCCAATTCAATTCAAATTGCTGGGTACATCCGATTCACGCGGGTCAAAGGTTTTCTCGGTTTCGGGCGACACCCCGATCCCCGGGATCTATGAGCTGGAACTTGGGATGCCCCTGGAAAAATTTGTTGAAGAGTTTGGTGATGGCGATACGAAAGCGGTCCAGGTTGGAGGAGCCGCAGGCTTCTGCGTTCCCCGAAAAAAGTTTACAGAGACCGTAATTGGATTTGAAGGTGTTCCTACAGGAGGCTCGATGATGCTTTTCAATAGCTCCCGTTCGATGTACAATGTGCTGCACAATTACCTTGAATTCTTTGAAGAGGAGTCGTGTGGACAATGTACTCCCTGCAGGGTTGGTTGCCAGCAGTTACGCAAAGGGATTGTTGCCGTTAAAAAAGGAGACAAACAATCACTTTATCTCGATCAGTTAATGAAACTGGCAGAAAGCATGAAGATCTCTGCCAAATGCGGCCTCGGACAATCGGTAGCAAATTCATTCTCCTCGATAGTTTACAACTTCAGAGAGGAAATGATCTACTAGTCAAATATGAACCTGAAAATAGGGAAATCAAATATGTCTAAAAAAATAAATCTAACCATCGACGGAATCCAGGTATCGGTTGACGAAGGCACAACAATTCTGGATGCTGCCAGTAAGCTGAATATTCATATTCCTACTCTTTGCTACCACGAAGACCTATGTGTGGCGGGGAATTGCCGGGTTTGTGTGGTGGAGCAGGAGAATTCCAGAACCCTGCCTGCAGCTTGTGCCATGCCCGTTGCAGAGGGGATGTTGATCCACACAAACAGTGGAAAAGTTCGCGTTGCCCGCAAACACATCGTAGAACTGCTCCTGTCGGAACATAATGCCGACTGTACAAAATGTTACAAAAACGGGATTTGTGAATTGCAATCGCTCGCCTCCCAGATGCTGACAGGAGATCACATGTTCCTCGACCTGGTCCCTGATAAGAGGTACACTATAGATAGGTTCAACTCCGCAATCATCAAGGATGACAGCCGTTGTATCCGTTGCCAGCGGTGTGTCAGAACATGCGAAGAGCTGCAGAGTGTGAGTGCCCTGGGTGTTGCTTATCGTGGCAACAAGATGAAAATCTCCACCTTTTTCGAGCATCCACTCTTTGAGGTCGTGTGTACAAACTGTGGACAATGCGTAAACCGTTGTCCGACCGGAGCCCTGATAGAGCGAAACTACGTGGACCAGGTCTGGGATGCCATTTATGATACTTCAAAACATGTTGTTGTACAAACCGCACCTGCTGTAAGGATCGCTCTTGGAGAAACCCTTGGGTTTGCTCCCGGAAAGATTGTCACAGGAAAGATGGTGACTGCTCTTAAACGGTTAGGTTTCGATGCTGTCCTCGACACAGACTTTGCAGCTGACCTGACAATCATTGAGGAGGGGCATGAACTCCTGGAACGGCTGAAGAGTGCACTTGTGGATAAGGATCCCAGGGTAGCTCTCCCAATGGCGACATCCTGCTCCCCCGGATGGGTTAAATTCCTGGAACATACATTCCCGGAACTACTCCCCAACCTCTCCACATGTAAATCTCCACAGCAGATGTTTGGAGCCCTCGTGAAGACCTACTACGCAAAGAAAAAGAAGCTGGATCCAAAGAATGTGGTTTCGGTCTCCATTATGCCATGTACTGCGAAAAAATTTGAAGCAGATCGCCCCGAGATGCGTTCCAGTGGATACAAAGATGTGGATTACGTGCTTACTACACGCGAACTGGCAATCATGATTACCCAGGCAGGCCTTGAGTTCGAGAAGTTGCCTGACAGTCATTTCGACAGCATCATGGGAGCCTCCACCGGGGCAGCTGTGATCTTCGGCACCACAGGTGGAGTGATGGAAGCTGCTATTCGAACTGTATATGAATTGGTAACAGGACGGGATGTCCCATTTGAGGACCTCAATATTACTCCGGTCCGCGGAACAGAAGGAGAGGTACGTGAAGCCACCCTGCTGATTACCAAAACCAAACCAGAGTTCAGGTTTTTGGAGGGGGTGGAATTGAAATGTGTAGTTGCCAACGGCCTGGCATATGCCAAGCAGGTGATGCAAAACGTTAAGGACGGAACCGCCAGCTACCATTTTATCGAGATCATGGCCTGTCCGGGTGGTTGTTTGGGTGGTGGTGGACAACCTATCCCTACGAATAAAGAGATCCGGGCCAAAAGGAAAGAGGCTATTTACAAAGAAGACATGGGTATGCCCCTTAGAAAATCGCATGATAACCCTGATGTTCAAGAGATCTACAAGGACTTCCTGGTGAAACCACTAGGGCATAAATCCCACGAACTACTCCATACTCACTATACTCCGCGAAAGAGATACTAAGGGAAGTTTCGTACCTTTACAACCACTGTTCACATTGGTTGCGGATGAAATTGCCTCCCATTGCTATTTTTTGTTCCTCAGAAAGCTGGGGCGGGCTGGAGATGAATACTGCCCGACTCGCTCTCTGGCTGCATGAACGCGGTCATTCAATTACTCTTTTCGGCCTTTGGGAATCCCCGCTTGTACTACAAGCTAAAACTGACCGTATCCCTTACCGGGTTACGAAACGGAATATGCGATACTTCGATCTGGTTGGTGCTTATGCCGTGTCAAAGGAGCTTGGCCGGCTACATATCAGGTTTCTGATTCTGGTGGATAACCGCGACCTTGATTTTGGAGGGCTTGTCAAGCTTGTCAGTGGTAACCGGATCCGGTTAATATACCAGCAACATATGCGTCTCGGGATCACAAAAAAAGACCCTGTTCACACTCTCCGGTTCCGGCAGCTGGATGCCTGGATCACATTACTTCCTTATATGAAGGAGGAGATCCTGTCCAAAACCCGGTTCCCAAAAGAGCGGATCCATCTTATCCCTCTTGGTTTGGATGTGGAGATACTTCGTTCACGGCTTCCTTCGAAAGAACAGGCAAGAGAGGAGCTCAACCTTCCTTCCGACGGGACAATAATCGGTATTCTGGGGCGACTTGATCCTCAGAAAGGGCAACATCTGTTAATAGAAGCGCTCCATAAACTGAATCGAAAAGGAGAGAAATATTCACTCCTGATCATGGGAGAAACAACGCTTCATGAAGGCGAGGACTATAGAAAGAAGCTGCAGGATCTGGTGTCAACTCTTGGATTGGAGTCTCTCATTTTTTTCCGGGGGTATCAAAAGGATGTTGCCAGTTTCTTTGCCGCCATCGACCTCTTTGTACTGGGATCATATGAAGAGACCTATGGAATGGTTACCATCGAAGCAATGCTGTGCGGGACTCCTGTAGTGGGATCAAATGCTGGAGGGACTGCTGAACTTCTTGGGAATGGAAGTTACGGATGGCTGTACCAACCAAAAGATCCTGTTGACATGGCTGCAACTATTTATCGTGCACTTGGTGACCCTCCAAAATTGAAACAGGTGGCAATCCAGGCACAACTGTATGCTGTTTCAGCTTTCTCTCACACCGACGAGTGCATTAAAATAGAAGGTGTTCTTCATTCACTTGCTTAAACGCCGCGAAAAGAAAAACCTCAACGACGCTATTTAACCGTTGAGGTTTTCTGTAATGAGGAACGTATTAATTACTCCTGGTCTTCTTTCTTTTCAACTTCCTTTTCAATGAATATTGTTTTTCTTAATTGTGGTTCACGAGGAGGAGGTGGTGGTGGTGGAGGGGTATCGCTGTGCCAGATCATAATTTCCTCTTCGTCGTTCCCAAAGAAGGCATTATCAGAGACCTCAATGGTAATCCGCTTCCCGTTTTTTGTCTCTTTGATCTTGTAACTCGTTACTGCACTCATAGGAATGTTTCCAAGTACATCAGAGAGGCTCTCCCCTCTCTTCCTGGCGTTCACACGAACTGTTTCGGAACATCCATCAGGTCTGCCAAAAAAATGCACGTTCCGAGGTTCGTAAAGGTATTCCAGCTCCTCTCCATCAAGCTCAATCTCCAATTCCTTCAAATATTTTCCAACATCTTTCATCTGAACCTTATATTGAGCCATAGCTTCTTCGAACTCCTTCATGCTGAAATTCTCATCTATAACAAATGAAGTGTCTACAAAGAATGAATTCCCATCTTCATCCACGTCCACTTTGATCTTCATAACTTTGTGAGGTTTTTCGATCACAGTATCCTGTGCGAAGAGGGTCTCTGAGAATAACACAGTCATACCAACAACTGCAATGGTCAGCATGACTAATTTTACTAGTGATTTTTTCATGATTTTCGGTATTAAGGAATTACAAACCTATTGAATTATCATTTGCGTAATCGTACAAAACTATTCCGGATATTGGTTTTAAACTGTTAAGGAGTCGTTAAAGTTGGTTAATGAAACGTTAATTAGCTAGTTGTGACACATTTGATTTACTAATTTTGGTGCATGAATAAAAAATGGCTCTCCCTTATCATTCTATTCATATGCATATCCTTAGCAGGCATTATCGTGGTTCAATACCTCTGGATCCGAAATGCTATGGAGATCAGGGAATCTCAATTCAGTCAACGTGTGAATGATGCTCTCGGGAATGCAGTAACCAGACTGGAAACCAATGAAAACATGTCACTGCTTAGCTCCCGTCTTATTTCTGACAGCATCTTGAACCTTATCCAAAACCTCGCCGGTGACAGCCTCTACCTTGCGCAAAATCAAATTGATTCCAAGCTGATTGAGGAAGCCTTGAATGGCTACTCTAACCGTTGGACAAATAAAAGAGTGGTTCGATCCGATCCGAACATAAAACTACGTACTGCAGCGGAATCGCTGAAAAAATATGAATTATATCTGGCTGAACAACAGGCATATAAACAACACAAGGGTGATGTTGAGTCCTTGATGGATGTGCTTGAAACCAATATCGTCATGGAGAACGAATGGGTGAATATCCAGTTTGAATGGGAGGCACATCAATTGGAGAAACTCGATTCGGTATGGGTTATTCAGGAGCAATATCTTCAGGAGTTTTATACTGAGGACATGCCTCCTAATCAGGTTTACAGCCAGAGACATGAGAACACATACTATATGAATCCGGACGGATCCAGAGCGCTGACAAAAGGTAGAGACAGAGGTATGACAAACAGTTTTTTTATTAGCAGTCCCCCACCAAGACCTGTTGTTGTTACTCACCCTTCTCCTCCTCCCCCCAATTCTTCCAAAGCATCTGTTATGCTTCAAGCTAAGATCAGAAAATTGGATAAGCGGGCTTCACAATTACAGGATCTCATCCAGCGAATGGCAGTAGAATTTGAGGAGATACCAAAGACAGTTGAATCCAGGATAGATAAAGATCTTCTGGAAACCACGTTGAGATCCTCACTCTCCGATAAAGATATCACCATCCCTTTTGAATTTGCCGTCTTTTCCCCCCTTAACGACAGCAGTCCTATTCCGATACGGTCAGCAGGCTTCCTTGAGCAGCATAAGGCAATGGACCATCTTGTATCACTCTTCCCCAATGATGTGATCGAAAAACCTGATCAACTCCTGATATACTTCCCGGGTCAGAAAAGACACATAATGAAATCATTATCTGTGTTGATGTTTGGATCTATCCTCTTCACCATGATCATCATTCTCTCGACAGGTTTAAGCATCTTTGTAATTGTCAGGCAAAAGAAGATCTCCGACATCAAAACCGACTTCATTAATAATATGACGCATGAGTTCAAAACTCCTATAGCCACCATTTCAATTGCTGCTGATTCGATAAACAATCCGAAAGTAATTGATTTCCCTGATCAGATCAAATCGTACACCAGGATTATCAAAGAAGAGAACAGCCGGATGAATACCCGTGTTGAACAGGTTCTTCAGATGTCGCTGCTTGACAGCCGCGATTTCAGACTCCATCTTGAGCCATTGAACCTGCAGGAGTTGATCAGTCATACGGTTGATCATTTCAAACTAATCGTGGAAAAACGAGAGGGCAGCATTAAAACCAGGTTCGATGCCTCGAACAACCTGGTTCTGGCAGATGAAGAACATATGCGCAATGTGTTTATGAACCTGATGGATAACGCCAATAAATATTCCGTTACCAATCCGGAAATCATTGTTACCACAGGAAACAGAACCGGATATTTCTTTTTCGAGGTTGAAGATAAAGGGATGGGAATGAGCCAGGATGTTCAAAAAAGAGTGTTTGATAAATTTTTCAGGGTAACAACAGGAAACGTGCATAATGTGAAAGGATTTGGCCTTGGGTTGAGCTATGTCAAAGCAATTGTACTCGCCCATCACGGGGAAATAAATCTCACCAGCGAACCGGGGAAAGGTAGTCGGTTTGTAATCTCGCTACCCGTTGCTGGGAAAGACGAAGGACGAAGGACGAAGGACGAAGGACGAAGGACGAAGGACGAAGGACGTGAGATGTAAGATATAAGATGTAAGGTTTGACCACATGACTCCATGACTCCATGACTCCATGACCAACAAATAATGATCAATAAATAATGACCCAAATATGAGTATCAAGATAAACATATTGCTAGTTGAAGATGACCCAAATTTCGGTTCGATCATGAAATCATACCTTGAATTGAACGAATATGCCGTAATTTTAAGAACCGATGGGAAACAGGGACTCAAGGCGGTGCATGAAGACTCCTTTGATATCTGTATCCTTGATGTAATGATGCCGGAAATGGATGGATTTACCCTGGCCAGGGAGATAAAGAACCTGCATCCTGACCTTCCGTTTATCTTCCTTACGGCTAAATCACTGAAATCTGATATGGTGGAGGGGTTTAAGGCTGGAGCCGACGATTACGTTACAAAGCCTTTTGACTCAGAAGTCCTTCTTTACAAGTTGAAAGCCATTCTGAAACGTCATGCTCCGGCCCCGGAAGATGAAAGTAAACTGCTTGACTTCCGGGTAGGAAAATTTACCTTTAACTTCACACTCCGCAACCTAACCCTTGACAACAATGTGCAGTCACTTTCTCCAAAAGAGGCAAAGTTGCTCCGAATGCTATGCGAGTCAAGAGAGGGAATCCTATTAAGGAAAGAGGCACTTGAAAAGATATGGGGTGATGATAATTACTTCAATGGCAGGAGTATGGATGTCTTCCTGGCCCGCCTGCGGAAATACCTTAAACGTGATCCTGAAGTGGAGATTGTCAATATTCATGGCAACGGATTTCGCCTTATCATCGGGAAATAAGCCCCCTTTTACTCGAATAAAAAGACATTCATCGCCCAATAGGTGGCAGCTCCGGCAAAATAGCCTACGAGCGCCCACAAAGAGATTTTCTTAATGTACCAGATGAAGTCGATCTTCTCCATGCCCATAACAGCAACTCCGGCAGCGGAGCCAATGATCAGGATGCTTCCCCCGGTTCCGGCGCAGTAAGCCAGCATTTCCCAGAAGTAGTGGTCGACTTCAAATACCGATTCATACATACCCATCGCACCTGCTACAAGAGGAACATTGTCAACAATTGAAGAGAGTATCCCGATAACCACGTTAATCAGGTAGAGGTTTCCCACGTGCTGATCCAGTGCCGTTGCCAGCATCCGCAGATGACCTGCACTCTGCAACGCCGCTACTGCAAGCAGTATACCGAGAAAGAACAAGACACTTGGAGTGTCTACCTTCCGAAGAATTCCAACCACGGTAACCATCGGCTTGTGTTCTTCATTTTTCGATTTATGCAAGATTTCCGTAGTGACCCATAGAAGGCCCAGACCCCATAACATGCCCAGGTATGGAGGCAGGTGAGTCACTGTCTTAAAGACCGGGACCATCAGAAGAGAACCCACTCCCATGATGAAAACAAAGTTTCGTTCGAAGGAAGAGGTCGGATTCAATGAATTTTCCCTTTCCGACTGTGCCGGTCTGCGGACATCTCCTTTCATCAGGAAAGAGAGAATGGTGAGCGGAACTATCATGGAGATCAAACTTGGCACAAAAGTCTTTACGATGATATTTAACGTGGTAACATGGCCTCCGATCCAGAGCATAATAGTGGTCACATCTCCGATTGGGCTCCAGGCTCCACCGCTGTTTGCAGCAACAATCACCATTCCGGCAAAAAACCACCGGTCCTTTTTATCTGCGATCAATTTCCTCAGCAGGGCAACCATCACAATGGAGGTGGTCAGGTTATCAAGCGCGGCTGACATGAAAAAGGTAAGTATGCCTAGAATCCATAATAATTTGATCCTATTGGTTGTTTTGATCTTATCGGTAATGATACTAAAACCCTCGTGGGAGTCTATCAACTCGACGATAGTCATCGCTCCCAGGAGGAAAAAGAGAATCTCCGAGATTTCGCCGAGGTGGTTCAGAAGTTCATGATGAGAGACCCATACCGAAAAATCACCATTGGAAAACTCTTCCAGGTATTTGTGAAAGCTTTCGGTATTGACCAGTATTTGTTCACCCCCAAACATGAAAATCACCCACATCAGTACAGCGAGTATAAGGGCGGTAGCCGATTTATTGACCTTTAGCGGATGCTCCAGCGCAATTGCAGCATAGCCAAGGATGAAGACCACAATCATTATGTAAAACATGCGTCCTGAATTAATTCAAAATATAAAATAAGGAGGCAAAGCTAAACAAATCCGGCGAATCTCATTCAGGTTAAAGAATTCACAACAATTGTTAATTTTTCAACAATTTATGATTGAGATGTAATTATTTTATCTACTTTTATATACAAATCTAACCATATCCACATGTATTTAAAAAACCTTCCACACAAAACGGTCGAGCGTCTGAGTCAATACAGAAGGGCACTCCTGTTGACTTTATCGAAGGAAAAAACACATGTTTTTTCACATGAGATTGCCTTGATGCTTCACATAACGCCAGTACAGGTTCGCCGCGACCTTATGCTAATCGGCTATTCAGGAAACCTTCGAAAAGGATATGACATAAAAGAGCTGATCGAACTGATTGGCCGAATTGTGGATACTGAAAAAGGGCAACGGGTAGCTGTAATCGGGCTGGGAAACCTGGGGAAGGCTTTTATCAGCTACTTCAAAGGGAAACGAAATAAACTCACTATCATCGCAGCTTTCGATGTAAATCCGGAAAAGATCAACCGGGGCTTCGATGGGGTCACTGTATACCACATAAATAGTTTGGTGGAGGTTGTCAAAAAACATAATATCTCGATTGGGATCATTACGGTCCCCGCTGATCAGGCCCCTGATATTGCAGAGGCTCTTGTTGAAGCCGGTGTGAAAGGAATTCTGAACTATTCACCCAAACCACTGAATGTCCCCCCCTACGTTTACCTGGAAGAGTATGACATGATCACATCACTGGAAAAGGTTGCTTTCTTCGCTAAGAAAAACGACGAACGGTTTAAGTAAGAGGGAAAAGATTGAAGATTTATCACGACTTCCAACATCTTGAAGATATTCGGAATGCAGTCGTTACGACTGGTTCTTTTGACGGTGTTCATTCCGGCCATAAGGCAATCCTGGAGAGATTGAAGAAACTATCATTTGAGATCGGGGGGGAAACTGTTCTGATCACCTTCCACCCGCATCCCCGGAAAGTACTCTATCCCGACACCTATGGCAAAGATCTTCGTTTGATCACATCCCCTCGTGAGAAAATCGAACTTTTATCACGGGCAGGTTTGGATCATCTTATCATTGTGAACTTCACGAAAAAGTTTTCAGAGATTTCATCTCTCTCCTTTGTCAGAGATATACTACTGAAGAGACTTCGTGCACGTAAAATTGTCACCGGATATAATCACCATTTCGGACACAACCGTGAAGGTGACACAGAATTGATGAGGCAACTTGGCAAGCAACTCGGCTTTGAGGTGGAGGAGATTTCCGAACAGGAGATCCAGCAGGAATCTGTCAGCTCTGTTACCATAAGGAAGGCCCTTCTGGAGGGTGATATTCAGCGTGCCAACAGGTATCTTGACCACAACTACATCATCACGGGAAAATGTACCAGCCTGAAGCCTCCTTCAGCAGATTCACCTTATCCCCATTATTCAATCACACTTGAGGACGAGTCAAAATTGTTGCCACCAAATGGGACTTACCCAGTGTTAATAGTCGACGATGAGGGGAAGTATCCCGGCCGGTGTTTCATCCGCAACAACTCGAATTCACCTCTCCATGCATCAATCACATTTGAAACAGAAGAACATATTAACTGTCTGACGGAAATCACAACCTTGATTTTTCTGGATTTTAATCCAACAGACCATGCACATTGATATTCTCACCATATTCCCTGAGATGTTGGACGGCCCTTTCCGGGAATCAATCATCAAAAGAGCACAGGAAAAAGAGCTGGTCACTATCCGGTTGCACAATTTCCGAGAATATTCCACCAATAAGCATAAAAATGTAGATGACTACCCGTATGGAGGTGGTGCAGGTATGGTGATGATGGCTGACCCTATTGTAAACTGCATCGAATCACTTACCAGTAAGAGAACCTATGATGATATCATATACCTGAGCCCCGACGGAGAGTTATTTAAACAAAATGTAGCCAACCTGCTCTCGGTCAAAAAAAACCTGATCATCCTGTGCGGTCATTACAAAGGTATAGATGAGCGGATCCGGCAACTTGTGGTCACCCGTGAGATCTCTATAGGGGATTATGTACTTTCCGGGGGTGAATTGGCTGCAGCGGTTCTCGTAGATACAATAGTAAGGCTTATCCCAGGTGTGCTTGGAGACGAAACTTCAGCCCTCTCCGACTCCTTCCAGGACAATTTACTCTCTCCTCCGGTCTACACCCGTCCATATGACTTCCGTGGAATGACTGTACCGGACATCCTCCTTTCAGGCAATGACAAAGAGATCGCCCTCTGGAAGCATGAACAATCCATGGAACGCACCCGAAAACGTCGTCCCGGACTGCTTGACGAAACGTAAACCCGGTTTCTTAGGAGATTTTCAGGGAAAATATTGGCCTTCATGCCTTGGGTAAAGAAAAAATATCTATATTTGCACTCCCTTTTCAAAATTAATAATTAACAGAAAAAACAGGATGAACAAAGCTGAGATCATGAAGTATGTCGAGGATAACGTTATTGAAAAACGTGAGCTTCCCGCATTCAAGGCAGGTGATACAATTACCGTTCATTATAAGATCAAAGAGGGAAATAAGGAGCGTATTCAGAATTTCCAGGGAGTTGTACTACAGCGTGCCGGCAAAGGCGCTACTGAAACCTTTACAGTGAGAAAAATCTCAGGCAACATCGGTGTAGAACGAATTTTTCCTGTCTCATCCCCATTTATTGATAAGATTGATGTGAACAAGAGGGGTGTGGTCAGAAGGGCAAGAATCTTCTATCTGAGGGAACTGCAGGGCAAGAAAGCCAGGATCAAAGAAAAGAGAAAGTAAAGAGTTAACGATACAAAAGCGAAAGGGCAGCCATATGGCTGCCCTTTCTTTTTAGTTCATCACCAGAAACATGGTACCGGTTTGACGGGTCTGACATGTAGACAAGGATTTCGAGTAATTTAGGATATTCCTGATCACATAATCTCTGGGAGAAACGTTCTTGTTGTTTTTCTGACCATTACCGGAATTTGATTTCCCTTCTGATACAGAATTTCCATAAAAAAACGTAAAGCTTCGCTTCATAGGCATGATTTATTGTTTGACAATTATTCATACCATTGAAACGGAGGAAGTTTTCACTTATTTTATTTGTTGGAAAAAAAACCTAAACAGAAAGAATAACATCATTCTCCTTGACCAGTTTCCTGAGGTTAATCAGAGCGTAGCGCATCCGGCCCAATGCTGTGTTAATACTGACATTAGTGACTTCGGCGATGTCTTTGAAACTCATGTCGTTATAATGGCGCATCACAAGGACCTCTTTCTGCTCTTTTGGGAGGTATTCAATCAGCCGTTTGACATCTTTATGGATCTGTTCAGTGATCATCATCTCTTCAACCGAATCAACAGGAAGCCGGACTTTATCAAAAATATCGTATTCGTCCCTGTTTTCAATTATTGGGATCCGCTTTGCTTTACGGAAATAGTCGATAATGAGGTTATGGGCAATACGCATCACCCACTGGATAAACTTCCCCTCCTCCTTATACTGACCGGATCGAATGGTATTGATAACCTTGATGAATGTATCCTGAAACAGGTCTTCAGCCAATTCTTTATCCTTAACAATCATCAGGATATAGGCAAAAACACGATTTTTATGTCGTTGGACGAGTTTCTCAAGGGCAGATTCTTGACCGGCTAAATACCTGCTAATCAGATCCTTATCACTGATTATCTGGGTTTTCATTGGACCTCCTTTTTTGTACGTAGAGTAGAAGTCTAGCCGATAATGTTCCTCCTATGCGTTAAGCGCGAATGCGCGGTTATGATAAATGTAATACGCCTTTATTAGTGAAAGGTTGCAGCAAAAGTAGTGAAAAAAAAAAGAAAAGCAAATTTTCTTACTAATTTCGCATTTTCTGCGGGATTGATACCATGAGAAGCAATAACAACCCTGATCCGAGAGAAAACATCGTTATCAAAGGCGCCCGGGTCAATAACCTTAAGAACATCAGTCTGACTATTCCCCGGAATAAGTTTGTGGTAATCACAGGCCTCTCCGGTTCCGGGAAATCGTCATTGGCATTTGATACCCTCTATGCCGAAGGGCAACGCCGGTATGTAGAGAGTCTAAGTGCATATGCCCGGCAATTCCTGGGGAGGATGAGTAAGCCCGAAGTGGACTCCATCCAGGGCATCGCACCTGCCATTGCCATCGAACAAAGGGTAAACACACTCAATCCAAGATCCACGGTTGGCACATCTACAGAGGTTTATGAGTATATTAAGTTACTGTTTGCACGAATCGGTAAGACTTACAGTCCGGTATCCGGCAAACTTGTTAAACGCCATAATGTTTCCGACGCTGTTGATCTTCTGCTCTCATCCAAATCCGGGGACAGAATTACAATCTTCGCCCCTCTTAACGGCCTGTCTGAAAATGGAGATCTGAAAGTCAAATGCAAAATACTTCTACAGCAAGGCTTTAACAGGGTTATGGTCGACGGAGAGATTGTCCGGATTGAAGAGGCACTCGAAAAAGATGAATGCAACTACAAAGAGCTCCTCCTGGTTGTTGACCGTGTGACCATGCAGCCTGACGATGAGGATCTTTCAGTCCGACTTGCAGATTCGGTACAAACGGCATTTTTCGAGAGTCATGGTTACTGCATTGCTGAGATCGGTGGGGAAACGAAGAAACGGTATCAGTTTTCCAACAAGTTTGAAGCCGATGGGATCACATTTGAAGAGCCATCTGCGAATTTCTTCAGTTTTAACAACCCCTATGGAGCCTGTAAGCATTGCGAAGGATTTGGGAGCGTTATTGGAATCGACGAAGATCTTGTGATCCCCAATAAGAGTCTCTCAATCTATGAGGATGCAGTAGCCTGCTGGCGTGGAGAAAAGATGAGTGAATGGAAGAATGTACTTGTCATGCATGCCTATAAATTTGATTTCCCTATTCATAAGCCTTTTTTCGAACTAACTGCACAACAGCGTAAGCTTCTCTGGAAAGGGAATACGTATTTCAAAGGGCTCACCAGTTTTTTTGAATTTGTGGAGAGCCAGAATTACAAAGTCCAGTATCGTGTAATGATGTCACGTTACCGTGGAAAGACGGTTTGCCCAGAGTGCCAGGGGACCCGGTTGAGGAAAGATGCATCCTACGTCAAGGTCGGGAAAAAATCGATCAGTGAACTTGCATTGATGCCGATTACTGAATTGCATTATTTCTTTAGCAAACTGAAATTATCCTCCTACGAAAATCAAGTGGGACAACGTCTTCTTACAGAGATCAACAACCGACTGGAAGCCCTTAACGATGTGGGTTTGGGATATCTGACACTTAACCGGCTCTCCGCAACTCTCTCAGGTGGTGAATCTCAGCGGATCAACCTCTCTACCGCCCTGGGAAGCAGTCTTGTTGGCTCAATGTATATCCTGGATGAACCCAGTATCGGCCTTCACCCACGGGATACCCAACGCCTGATAAAGGTTCTGACGCGTTTGCGGGATCTGGGGAATACGGTCATCGTGGTGGAGCACGACGAAGAGATCATCCGGGCGGCGGATGAAATTATTGATATCGGACCAATGGCTGGACAACATGGAGGAGAGGTTGTCTTCCAGGGACAGGTCAATGAAATGATCTCCTGCGAAAGGAGCCTGACAGGTCAGTATCTCGGGAATAAACTCACCATTGAACTTCCGGCAAACCGAAGAACCTGGAAGGAGTTTATCAGCATTAAGGGTGCGAGAGAGAATAACCTCAAGATGATCAATGTGGATATACCTCTTCATGTTTTCACTGTAATCACTGGTGTGAGTGGATCAGGCAAGACATCCCTGGTAAAACGAATTTTATTCCCGGCACTAAAGAAAATCCATGGTGGTTGGGCGGAAAAAACCGGAAAGTTTGATCACCTGACGGGAGATTACAACCGAATTAGTTCTGTGGAACTTGTAGATCAAAACCCCATTGGACGATCTTCCCGTTCAAATCCTGCCACATACATCAAAGCATTTGATGAAATACGACATCTGTTTTCTGATCAGAAACTGGCCGTAGTCAGGGGATATAAACCAGGATTTTTCTCATTTAACATTGTCGGAGGCCGTTGCGAAGAGTGTGAAGGAGATGGTGTGCAGAAAATTGAGATGCAGTTTATGGCCGATATCTACCTGACATGTGATGCGTGTAATGGGAAACGGTTCAAAGATGAGGTTTTGGATATCAAGTACCGTGAGAAAACTGTTGTAGATGTTCTGAATATGACTGTTGATGAGGCAATCAGCTTCTTTTCACAGGACAACAAACCCTCCACAACCGAAAAACGGATACTTACACGGCTTCAATCTCTCAAAGATGTAGGCCTTGGCTATCTGAAACTTGGGCAATCCTCCTCCACTCTTTCCGGTGGCGAGGCCCAGCGAATCAAACTGGCCTTCTTTCTATCTAAAGGAACCACCGAGAAAGCCACTCTCTTTATCTTTGACGAACCTACCACAGGGCTTCACTTCCATGACATTCACAAACTTTTAATCGCGTTTGATTCACTTATCCGGATTGGCCATACGGTGCTCGTTATTGAACACAACCCGGAGGTGATCAAATCTGCCGATTGGGTCATAGACCTGGGAAAAGAGGGAGGTGATGAAGGCGGGAGTCTTGTTTTTGCAGGCACACCTGAGGATCTTGTCATATGTAAGGAATCCTATACGGGTTATTATTTAAAAGAGAAGTTGGTGAGGTGGTGAGATGGTGAGGTGGTGAGGTGGTGAGGTGGTGAAATAGCGAAATAGCGAAAATATGAAAAGTGTAAATCCTGCGAATAACCAACTTATCAAGGAGTATCCTGAGCACTCCCCGGAAGAGGTTGTTGAGATCATCAACCGGACGCATACAGCCTGGCTTCAGTGGAAAAACAATTCATTTTCTATACGTCGCGAACATATGATGAACGCTGCGGCCCTGCTCCGGACCCGCAAGAGAGAGTTGGCTGTACTGATGACACTGGAGATGGGCAAGATCATTAGGGAATCAGAAGCCGAGGTGGATAAGTGTGCGTGGGTCTGTGAATATTATGCTGAGAATGCAGAGCAGTTTCTGCAGGATGAGGTGATTCCTTCTGACGCTTCCCGCAGTTTTGTTGCATTTCAGCCCCTGGGGGTTGTCCTTGCCGTTATGCCCTGGAATTTCCCATTCTGGCAGGTCTTCCGTTTTGCAGCACCCGCACTGATGGCAGGCAACGGTGCCCTGTTGAAACATGCATCCAACGTTCCCGGATGTGCATTGGCTATTGAGGATATATTTCTTGAGGCCGGTTTTCCGGCGGATCTCTTTCGTACCCTGCTGATTCCTTCCGACATGGTGGAACCTGTAATTGACCATCCAGCCGTCACAGCTGTCACCCTGACAGGGAGTGAATATGCAGGCAGTCAGGTGGCAGCAGCAGCTGGCCAGCGGATCAAAAAAACACTGCTCGAACTCGGGGGATCAGATCCCTTTATCGTGCTGGATGATTGCGACATGGAACTAACGGTTCAAACTGCCCTTTCAGCACGCATGATAAACCAGGGACAGAGTTGCATTGCTGCCAAACGGTTTATCGTTCAGGAGTCGGTGATGGAAGAGTTTACCAATCGGATGCATCAGAAATTCAGCGAATTAAAAGTGGGAGATCCGCTGGATCCGGAGACTCAGATCGGACCATTGGCCCGCCCCGACCTGGTTGATGACATTGACCGGCAGGTAAAAGAGTCGGTGCGAATGGGAGCAATCCTGATCGCAGGAGGAGCCAAATATGATCATAAAGGATGTTACTACCAACCCACCATCCTGGCAAATGTGCAACCAGGTATGCCTGCCTATTCAGAAGAGACATTCGGTCCATTGCTTGCCATTATCCCTGTTACTACAGAAGAAGAGGCTGTAAGTGTTGCCAATGACTCCGAATTCGGACTTGGTGGCTGTGTGTGGACGAAAGATATCAAACGGGGTGAGCAAATCGCCCGCAAGGTGGAGAGTGGAGCCGTTTTTGTGAACGGCATGACCAAATCAGACCCACGGCTTCCCTTCGGCGGGATCAAAAAATCGGGATACGGCCGGGAGCTTGGGAGCTACGGCATCCGGGAGTTTGTGAACATTAAGACGATTTGGATTAAATAGCTCCTAATTTTTCTTTGTACTTACGTCTGAAACTTGTACTTTTGCACCCACATTTTTGGCGTGGTAGCTCAGCTGGTTAGAGCGTCGGATTCATAACCCGGAGGTCACGAGTTCAACTCTCGTCCACGCTACAAAAAGAGGCTGTCTCAATTCATTGAGGTGGTCTCTTTTTAGTTGGCAGTAGGCAGTGGGCAGGTTACAGCAGGTAGTAGGCAGTTAGCAGTTAGCAGCATATCCTTTTTTGATGGTATTTCACCAACTCCAAAGATACAGAGTAGTATCATGTATCTGATTTTGGCGTTGCCAGGAAGAGAATCGCATACAGTATCAGCCAAATAAGAATGAACACCGTTAATTTATAACTGGTCGTTGGCCATTCCGGCACTCCTGCTGATGCAAGGATTGACTGGGCCTGGCCGATTAAGAAGTTTGCTGTGTATGGTATCAGGACCAAGGCGCCTGCAATGATTGTTGATACAATGAAACGAACAGATTTAAAAAATGACATATGATATTAATTTCCAGAGATAAAAATACGAATTCTTATAACAAAAACCAAACTTCAAAAAAGCAGTGGCGATGTAGGAATTGAAAAAAGAAAACAGAGTGATTCATGAGTTGCTCCTGCAGTACAAAAATTTCATTAACATTGTACACGTATACATGAACCTCCTGTCGTGCAAAATTCCCGGATCACTTTCTTACTGTTCGTTTTGGCAAGCCTCTTGCTCACTTCACTCCAATCATTGCCTGCCAGAGGTCAGTGCGATTCTTCAGGACAAATCTTCACCAACGGGGAGGAGATCTCCTTTATCATATCATACAACTGGGGTCCGATCTGGGTAGATGCCGGAATTGTCACCTTTTCCACCAAACTTGATAAAAAGAAGAATAAACCTGCCTGGCATCTTACCAGTACAGGCCGGACATTCAAGTCATACGATATTCTTTTTAAGGTAAGGGATACATATGAAACCTGGATTGATACGACCAACCTTCAGACAATCGAATTTCAGCGTTATATTTTCGAAGGGGGCTACCAGATGCAAAACAGATCGTGGTTTGACTATTCGAGCAGACTTGTCTTCAGTAACTCAAAAATCAATCAAGATCCAATGGTGACGGACACTATCAAGATGATCGGCTGTACGTACGACATGTTGTCAGCAGTTTATTATGTTCGCTCCCTTGATCTTGACTCTATAAAAAGCGGGTCTAATATTCCTGTTTATATTGCCCTGGACGATAGTACTTACCGGATCGATATCAGAATGCATGGCAAAGAGATCATAGAACATCCCGATGGAACCCTTTACATGTGCAATAAGTTTTCGGCAATTATGGTTGAGGGAACGATATTTTCGAAAGATCAGGAAACGTTCGTGTGGGTTTCCGACGATCCCAATAAAGTACCTATTTATATAGAGGCCAAAATCCTGGTCGGGTCAGTGAAAGCCTATCTCAAAAAGGCAACAGGGTTGAAATACCCGCTGGCAATTGTAAAGAACAAGTGAACAAGTGAACTGGTGAACTGGTGAACTGGTGAACTGGTGAACTGGTGAACAAGTGAACTGGTGAACAAGTGAACTGGTGAACTGGCGATCAAGTTATCCAGTGATCCAGTGATCCAGTGATCCAGTGATCGGCATAATTGAACTCAAAAATAATCCGGAATTAATCCTACACCTACTTTACTGATATTATGTGTGTTGCGCAATTATATAGTACTATGCGTAGACATATATTATAATTATTCTAGTACTATGTATTGCATATTACTTTTTTATGTCGTATGTTTGCCGCATGAACATCGAAAACCAAAAAGCCCAGATGCGCAAAGGAGTCCTTGAGCTCTGTATCCTCTCCATCATAGGTGAGAAGGACGCGTATGCCTCTGACATTATCGAAAAGCTGAAGGAGGCTAAACTAATCATTGTGGAGGGAACACTCTATCCTCTCCTGACAAGGCTAAAAAATGATGGCATGACCACCTACCGGTGGGAAGAGTCAAAATCAGGACCACCCCGAAAGTATTTCCAGATCACCGACATCGGTAAAGCCGTTTTAAACGAACTGAAAGTCGGGTGGCAGGAATTATCAGTGGCTGTTGAAAAAATCATTGCCTAACAAAAAACAGAAGATCAATGAAAAAGACTGTAAATATCAATGTCAGCGGGATCATCTTCCACATAGACGAGGATGCCTATACAAAATTGAACACCTACCTGGAGAGCCTGAAAAACCATTTTAACTCCATGGAGGGAAGTAGCGATATTATAGATGATATCGAAGCACGAATTGCAGAGCTCCTGCATGAGAAGCTGGGTGAGACCAAACAGGTTATCTCCATTCAGGATGTGAATGAGGTCATCGTTGTGATGGGGCAGCCCAGTCAGTTTGCAGAAGATGAGGGCACTGAAGAGGAATCACCTTCTGCTGACTACGGCAGCTCAAAAAGATTTTACCGGGACCCGGATAACAAAGTTGTTGGTGGGGTATGTGGCGGAATCGGGGCCTACCTTCACTGGGATCCTGTTATTATCCGGATTCTTTTTATCATCAGCATAGTTGCCGGTGGGTTTGGGGCCATTCTATACCTGATTCTCTGGGTAGTGATCCCCGAAGCAAACACAACCACCGAAAAACTGGAGATGCGTGGAGAGCGGGTGAATATATCCAACATCGAGAAATCGATAACAGAGGAGGTGAGCGCACTGAAAGATCAATTGAAGAACCTCACACAAAAAACCAAACAGAACTATCAGCGGGGCGTGGCTTCCCGCTCCCCTTTAGAACAGATCATGAAAGGGATTGTCGAAGTACTCAAAGTATTTGGAAGGATCTTATTGGTTATCCTGGGAGTTATCCTGGTTCTGATAGGGATTAGTTTCTTCATTGCTCTCCTGGCATTCGTCTTTGGCTGGGGAGGAGCGATGTTCGTGGATGGTGATTTCGCCATTCTATCTCTCCCAGATATCATGAACCTTATAATCGGGTGCTCAATGAATCCATTTTATGTCCAGGTAGCCATTTTACTCCTATTTGGAATCCCTGTTGTCCTTCTCTTATATTCAGGCATCCGGATGATATTCAGACTTGAGGGAATCAAGTACTTCGGTGTCTCAGCATTCAATATCTGGCTGATTGGCCTTGTTATCACAGTATTTTTCGCATTCAAAATTTTTAATCATTTTAAAGCAGATGGAATTTTCAATCAGACAAATGAGGTTATTCAAACCATTTCAGACACATTAATTCTTGAATATGGAAAAGACAATGCCATTGAAGATCTACAGTTGGATGAGTATGAGGTACTTGATGGAATAAAGCTTTCCAGAGACTATGATGGTAATTATTACATGATCCCCATCATCGAGATCATGCCAGGAAATAGTGACAGGATTGAAGTTAACACGAGTATCAGAGCCAGGGGCAGAACCATATCTGAGGCGAAGGAAAGAACCAGGAAGGTAAATTACCAGGTTCATCAATCAGGCGACACGTTGATATTTCCACCTGTCTCGGCACTTGCACAGGAGGGATGTTGGAGTGGCGAACAGATCAGGGTAACTGTAAGAGTTCCGATAGGTCAATATATCACACTTGGAGAAGGTAATTGGCGTTATCAGCATGATTATTATTACGATACGTTCAGAAATGAACATGGAACACAAACCTATATATTGACAGATTCGGGTCTCGCCGAGATCTATTAAAACAGAATAACACCATGAACCCAATAGCGCTTATTATTTGTTCTGTTTTTGTGATCTTTTTTCTTAATTTTACCACCTTCCTGGTAAATCCATTGAAAAGTTCATAAACCAATTCACATGAAAAACACATTCTCTTTGCTGCTGATTGCGGCATTAGCGGGACTTGCTGCCTGCACACCATCGGGTCAAAAAGATGAAGTTGCCCCTTTGATAGAAAAACAGAACCTGTCGCTTACCAGCGATATTATGACCCCTGAGGTATTATGGTCATTTGGCCGGGTCAGCGGCCCTGAAGTCTCTCCCGACGGAAATACCATTCTTTATGGAGTATCATATTATTCCAAAGAGCAAAACAAAGGAAACCGGGAACTCTACACGGTTGATGTAAACGGTGAAAATTATCAGCAACTGACTCACTCACCCAAGAGTGAGTTTAATGAGGTTTGGCGACCTGATGGAAAAAGAATAGGCTTTCTTTGTTCGGAAAGCGGTTCTGTTCAACTCTGGGAGATGAATCCTGACGGGTCAGACCGTATACAGATCTCTGATATTGATGATGGGATCACCGGTTTTAAATATGCCCCAAACCAGACCATGATCCTCTACACGAAAGAGGTTTACCTGGATAATAAATTTGCTGAGTTGTACGAGGGCCTTCCAAGGGCAACCGGCCGGATCATGGATGACCTTCTTTACCGGCACTGGGATACCTGGGTAGATTCTTACAGCCATGTCTTTTATGCCAACTACGATGGCATCAAGGTATGGGGAGATACCGATATCATGCCTGGCGAACCTTATCAGGCCCCATTAAAACCATTTGGAGGTATTGAGCAGGTCAACTGGAGTCCCGACAGCAAGACCATTGCCTATACCTGTCAGAAGATGGTAGGAAAGGCGGCCACACTCTCCACAAACTCAGAAATCTATCTTTATGACCTGGCGACTGGTGAATCAACCAATATGACCAAAGGGATGATGGGATTTGATGTGGCTCCGGTCTATTCACCTGATGGCAACTGGATCGCCTTCGAAAGCATGGAGCGAGAGGGCTATGAATCGGATCAAAACCGTCTTTTCATCGTCAACACGTCAACATGGGAGAAAACCTATGCAACAAAAGGGTTTGATCAAAATGTGGGAAGCCTGGCCTGGAGTCCCGATAGCAAGAGCATATTTTTTACAAGTGACTGGCATGGAGCTTTCCAGGTGTACAACTATGACCTTGAAGCCGGAGCCATCAAACAAATCACAGAAGGATTACAGGATTACCGTAATGTAGCTGTAGCTGAGGGGAAACTGATCTCTGCAAAACAAACCATATCAACCCCCACGGAACTCTTTGCAGTCAATCCGGAAACCGGGGATGCTGAACAGATCACCTTCACTAACAAAGACCTACTTGTACAGCTTACCATGGGCAAAGTGGAAGAGAGATGGATCAAGACCCACGACAATCAGGACATGCAAGTCTTTGTCATCTATCCTCCCCATTTCAATCCTGCCAAAAAATACCCTGCTTTGCTCTATTGCAAAGGTGGTCCACAGGGTCCGCTCAGTCAGAGTTTTCATTACCGCTGGAACTACCAGATAATGGCTGCCAATGACTACATCATTGTCGCTCCTGCCCGAAGGGGTTGTTCGGGATTCGGCCAGGCATGGCAAGAGCAAATCAGCGGCGACTATCACGGGAAAAGTATGCAGGATTACCTTACAGCTATTGATGTACTGGCAAAAGAACCCTTCATTGATGAAACCAAATTAGGAGCTATCGGGGCCAGTGCCGGGGGTTATGCCGTTTTTTATCTTGCAGGCAATCATAATGGCAGGTTTAAGGCATTCATTGCTCACGACGGCATCTTCAATGAAGAGGCACAATATCTGGAAACTGAGGAGATGTGGTTTGAGAACTGGGATAAGGGTGGTGCATTCTGGGATAAATCAAACAAGGTAGCCCAGGAGGCTTATGCCCATTCACCCCATAAGTATGTGCAGAATTGGGACACACCTATCCTCATCATTCATGGCGAACTGGATTACAGGGTTGTCTTTACACAAGGTATGACTGCATTCAATGCTGCTGTGTTACGGGATGTTCCGGCTGAATTCCTCTACTTCCCGGATGAGAACCACTGGGTATTGAAGCCACAAAATGGTATCCTCTGGCAACGTACATTTTTTAATTGGCTCGACCGCTGGTTGAAGTAGGTACTACTATCTGACATCGTTTTTATACAGGATCTCAACCCAATCCGAGCTTTCAGTAATATTCAGCAACACCGGGTTGATCTGGTCAATCAGGTATGAGTGTTCGCGGTTGGCGCCAAAACAGAAATATTGTTCATTCAGGCTACTTGGGGTTATCATCAGGTCTTTACCCAGTTTGTACTTGTCAAAGAGGTACTCCAGGGTGGAGACATCCCCGACAAAGGCCTCTATTTTTTTCTCAATTATAGCTTTGAAACCTTCCTCCTCGCTGGTAAAGGGAGTGAATTGAATGTGGTTAATCTGGCAAAATGAGGAGAACCCTGTCTCTTTGAGAGTCCCCAACTTGATCTTGCGTAAATCTTCGATTGATGAGACATTGCCCTGGAGTTTCGTAATGGTAAGCTCGGATGAGATCTCCGCAGTGAAGAGAAACATTAGCGTTATTGCATAAAACATCCAGACAATGGTCAGGACCCGCCCCAGTTTTGTCATGGGTACTTTATCTCCGTAGCCTACTGTGGTCAGGGTAACAAATGCCCACCAGATCCCGTCTCCTATCCCTTTGTGTCCTTTTCTGAACTGACCTGAATTCTTCCGTTTCTCTGCCAGCCACATTAAAATGGCAAAGACAAATACGATCGAACATAGCAATATGATCAGCTTCATCGTACGCCAGTTCATCAAGGGCTTTAAAGAGGAGATAAGGGGGATCTGATATGAGCCACGTTGTGCCAACCCCAGTTTGGAGGTATAGAATGGGATAGAGATGCGAAAATCCAGCAGCCGGCGATCTGTCAGGGTCAATGGGTTAATCGTCATGTCTACCTCTCCTCTCTTCAATGATGCCAGCATTTCGATGTAGTTGGTGAACCGGACATATTTATAGGTAATATGAAGACTGTCGGCAATATTTCTCCAGAGATCTTCCGAAACTCCCCTGACTTTATTACTGTCGAAAATTACAAATGGTGGTGCTTCCGATACACCGATTAATATTTCATGCGTTTTTTGCTGTTCTGCAGGGGAGCCAGAAAAATGGACAGATGTCACCGCCAACAGGATAAGAAGAATACGTTTCATTGGTTTCAGAATTTGCTGTAAATTTACCCATTTCTTTAAAACCAGCACACTTTAATTCCATAGATCAGTGAGTTATAACCTGGAACAAGTGGTTCATGAAGCAGCAATCCTGTTACGAAATTCAAAATTTACTACAGCTTTTACAGGGGCAGGCATCTCTGTAGAGAGTGGGATCCCTCCATTTCGAGGTGAAGAAGGTCTCTGGAACAAATATGATCCAAGGTATCTGGAGATTGGATTTTTTCTCGCGCAACCGGAAGAGTCGTGGAAGGTAATCAAACAGATCTTTTATGATTTCTTTGGAGAAGCCACTCCAAACAGCGCTCATCTCATGCTGGCCAAAATGGAGAGAGAGGGAATGCTTCACAGGATTATCACACAGAATATTGACAACCTGCATCAGGAGGCCGGAAGCACGCAGGTTTATGAATTTCACGGAAACTCCATGAAACTGGTTTGCCTTGCCTGTTTTCGTAAGTCCCCATACAGGGAGATCAGCCTGGAAGAACTTCCTCCAAGATGTCCGGATTGCCAGGGGTTACTGAAGCCTGATTTTGTCTTCTTTGGTGAACCAATCCCACAGAAGCCTATGATTGCGGCCTATGATGCAGCAGGCAAGTCAGATGTATTCCTGATAATCGGCTCTACAGGAGAGGTGATGCCAGCCAACCAGATTCCTCCCATGGCAAAACAGAATGGAGCAAAGATCATCGAGATTAATCCCCAAGAATCAAATTATACAAACGGAATTACTGATATTTTTTTAAAGGGAAAAGCCGGAGAGTTGACCAGCCTGCTTGGGGAGATTTTATTTTCCACGCCCCTGCAGAATGATTAACACAGTATATATCATTATCTTGAAGTCCATAGCCAGAGACATGTTCTCAATATATAAGATATCAAACTTCAGTCGGTCCACCATCTCGTCTACGTTCTCAGCATAACCATATTTTACCTGGCCCCAGGAAGTAATTCCGGGTTTTACTTTATGAAGCAGCCGGTAATGAGGAGCACGTTCAATGATCAGATCGATATAGTACTGTCGTTCGGGACGTGGGCCAACAATACTCATATCACCTTTCAGTACCGTATAAAACTGAGGAATTTCATCGATCCTGACTTTCCTGAGAAATTTTCCGACACGTGTAATCCGTGGGTCGTTCACTGAAGAGAGCTGGGGACCATCCTGTTCCGCATCCTTGTACATGGTCCTGAACTTATGCATAACGAATTTATGCCCTTTTAACCCAACGCGCACCTGAGAAAACAATACGTCTCCGGGTGAGGAGGTCTTAACAGCAATAGCTGTGACCAACATGATGGGCGACAGGATTATCAGGCAGATGGCAGAAGCGCAAATGTCAAAAATCCGTTTCAACGACATCTGCCAATCGGGCATCAGGTCGGGAAAGATCTGGATGAGTGGGGCATGGAAGATAGAGGTCGTTTTCACTGAACCCATCAGGATATCCTGCATTACAGGGATGATTTTGATCACAACATCAGTATCCTCAAGCTCGGTAATAATCTTTTCAACTGTATGATTCTCAGAATGTTCAATAGCAATGATTACCTCCTCTACCTGATATTCCGTTACGATACGGTGCAGATCCTTCAGTTCGCCAAGATGTGGTAAAAACTCACCCAACTTGTAGGTTTTGTATGTTTGTGCGTTGACAAAACCCACAAAATTATTCCCCGACGACTCTTCCTGATTCTCAATGTCCTTGTAAATAGAGATGGCATTTCCGTTGCTACCCACGACGATGGTATTAAACCCAATTAGTTTATGATGAATCTTGTATGCTGTACGGGAAGTAAGATAAAGTCTGAAGGAAGCTGTGAAGAAGAGGTGAAGGATTAAAAGGGCAAAATAGAAATGCAAATAGTTCCGGTTTGTGATGATAACATCGTCGAGGATTAGGCTGAAAAAGATAACAGTAACCCCAATTATTGTTGTAAGTACCGTGATCCCAAATTCGCGAAGCCTCCCTTTCCGGAAAACCTTCCTGTAGGTCCCGATCAACACATAAAAGCTCAACCACAGTAACGGGATGATGGCCAGTCCGATGTAGAGTTTAGTGTCGGTAAAAATGATCTCAGGTTGCTGGAAAATATTGGGATTCACCACGATTTTCCGATAGCAGAAGAAGAGGAACCAGGCAAGTAGTGCAGCAACATAGTCTGCCAGAACATACTTAAATACCTGTAAACTCCTGTTCATTACTGCGAGGGTCTTGTGACCACTTTGATATTGTCAAAAAGGATCAGGGCATCCGTTTCTGAAGATGTCTGAATTGCAGAGATAAAAATCCTGAATTTCTGCATTCCGGGGTAAGCATTCAGGCTGTTGGTCAGGTTGATGTAGATCTTCTTCCACGTATAGTTAGTGGGATTAAGGTAGATGATCGGAACCTGTTGGATGCTTGTAGTGCTATACAGGAAAATCCCCACCACAAATACATTGTTGGTTCTGAAATTCATCTCCATAAAAACCGGGGCAAAGGGAATGACAAAATCCTTATCGTTTACACATTCAAAGAACTGGTTGAGCGTGTCCATTTGCACCATTCCCGAGTGCTTTCCTTCAAAGGTAAGTGAGTCTCCCGGACCTGTAAGCATAAGAGCGACCTCACTCCTATTGGTTGTATCAAGAGCGATAGAGATTCCTTCGAATCCTTCAATTAGATCAAAAACAGTTGAAGAAAAGTAGTTGGTCATCTGAACTCCGATAGCGGTCGTTTCCCCTTCAGTGAGTTCAACCTCCATCTCAATCGGAGTAAAAAATGGATATATCGTCCGTGTAGCCGCGATGCCATTCAATTTTATCCCTGGAAGAATTTTCAGATTGTGCGTTCCCTTATTAAGCACCGGGAACCTGGCAGGCAATTGGAAGGCACCGATTAGATTGTTGTCAATGTAAACCCAGGCATCAACAATGCTAGCCGATGAAGAGCCCTGGACCGATGAGCTTGTTTTCAGATAGATTGAATCGATGGATATGTAGGCAGGGTTCGTCTGGTCCCCTTTGAACTTTTCACAGGATGTGATCAGGGTGATCAGAATCAAGGTAAAAGTTATAACAAGTAAAGGGGGCGCACTCTTGACAGTCATATAAAGAAGTTGGTCCTTTTGTAGGTTTTTAACGGGTAGTTCAGGTAAATATTGTACCGGGCTTCATGAAAAGAAATGAACAGAAAAAAGGAGACCAATACTAAACGTTTAAGGCCGACTGGTTGATTTTTTCGATTATCTGGTGTGCCACCTCCAGCGCGCTGTATCCATCGTTGATAGTAACTGGTGGTATCGTGTTGTTGACGATTGCTGAATGGAAACTGTCGAGTTCGGCTTTAATAGCGTTTAAAGGCTTGACTTCCGGCTTGTTGAAAAAGATCTGTTTGATCCCTTTTCCCGGTCCAAGATCAAGGGTAAAGAGAGCAGGAGATTTGCTTTTCGGGTCAGCATTCTGGATCCGTACCACTTCAACCTCTTTATTTAGAAAATCTACTGAGATGTAAGTGTCCTTCTGGAAGAAACGGGATTTCCGCATATTCTTAAGTGAAATCCTTGATGCAGTCAGGTTAGCCACACATCCATTGTCAAACTCAATCCGTGCATTGGCAATATCAGGTGTATCACTCACAACAGGAACACCACTTGCAGATATCTTCCGGATGCCAGCCTTCACCACGCTCAGAATAATATCAATATCATGAATCATCAAGTCAAGGATGACTGGCACATCCGTTCCCCTGGGATTGAACTGGGCAAGCCGATGGCTCTCAATAAACATCGGCTTATCGAAGTAGGGCTCCACAGCAAGAAAAGCCGGATTGAACCTTTCCACATGGCCTACCTGTACTTTTACATTGGCCTCACCAGCAATTTTAATCAATTCACGCGCTTGTTGCAGGGTGGTCACAATGGGCTTCTCTATGAAGACATGTTTGTACTTCTTCAGGGATTTGGATGCACACTCGAAATGAGACACAGTGGGAGTCACTATGTCAACTACATCAACTGCATCAACGAGTTCGTCGAGGGTGTTAAAATTAGTAACCTGGAACTCCTTTTCAACCTGTGAAGCGATCTCCGGGTTGGGGTCGTAAAACCCGATTAGATCAAAGCCTGGAATATCTTTGATGCACTGAATGTGAATCTTACCAAGGTGCCCTGCACCTAAAACACCGATTTTCAACATATCTGATCCTATATATTTTTACAAAAGTAACGCTTTGTGCTGATTGAATTTAGTATTTTCGTCAAAAAATCCACCGCTATCCAAGCCATAAATGATCAAACCAACAACTATGACTGACTCGTTCCGCCACAAAGGACTACGCAAGCAACTTGTGGAAACCATCCGGAAGAAGGGGATCGAAGACTTGGAGGTTCTTCAGGCTATCGAAAATGTACCCCGTCACTTTTTCTTTGATTCCTCGTTTTTGGAGTATGCTTATGAGGATAAGCCTTTCCCTATCGGGGCAGGGCAAACCATCTCACAGCCATTCACAGTAGCCTTTCAAACCATACTACTGAATGTGACTAAGGGGGATAGGGTGTTGGAGATAGGAACAGGATCAGGGTACCAGTCATGCATCCTTGCCGAGTTGGGAGCCAAGGTATTTACTATTGAGCGCCATAAGACTCTCTATACCAAAACAAGTCGACGTTTGCCGCTGCTGGGGTACCACTCAGTGAAGACCTTTTTTGGTGATGGTTATAAGGGGCTTCCCTCTTACGCTCCTTTCGACCGGATTTTGATTACAGCAGCAGCTCCCAAAATTCCGGAAGAGCTTATCATTCAACTGAAAACTGGTGGTATCATGGTCATTCCTATTGGCCCTGATGATGTCCAAACCATGACAATTCTGGTTAAAGATGCCGATGGGGGATTTACAAAAACTGAACATGGAGCCTTCCGGTTCGTTCCAATGCTGAAAGACAAAGCAAAATAGTAGGCAGTTGGCAGTGGGCAGTTTGCAGATTGTTTGCTATCTTACTGCCCACTGCCAACTGCCAACTGCCAACTGCCTACTGCCTACTGCGGACTCTCTTCATCAGAGCCCAGACAAATCCCAGCAGCATCACTAACGATCCCAGCCACAACACGTTGATATAGGGATTCAGAATTGCTTTTATCACAATAAAGTCAGAAGTTTTTCCAACTGAAGCTATGAAAATATAGTAATCCTTAAGCAGGAGATTCCGTGTATCTGGATTATAGACATCCCCCATACGCGGATGGCTGTTAACAGAAGGGTAGAGGCTGAACTGCAGCGTGTACACCCCCTGATTGCGTTTGAGAAAATCGACCTGGTAAACCGTTGTATTGCCTTCTTTGACAGCATCAACATAACTCACGTAAAATCCGCCCATGTAAGAGGTGTCGCTCTTCATCAAAAGCAGGTTCTCTTTATTTGAACGCACATTGCCAAGGTCAAATCCGGATGTATTTGAAGAGATTGTTTTTGTGTTTGAGAAGGTGATTAACACACCCAGCAGGAAGATCACAAATCCGATATGAGTCACGATTGCAGGTAAGTTTCGGGACTTCAATGTTGGAAAGATCAGGTTTATAATAGAGGCTGTCAATGCGAACCAGATAAAGAACAGAAAAAGGATATAGCTCCCCTTACTAACAATGCCGTAAAGGATGAAAAGGATGGTCAGGCCGATTGAAATTACAAGAGGAACAATCATTTTTCGCAACAAAGAGGCTGGTTCATTCCGGTCGAAGTTGAGAAATTGTGTGAAGGCAATGAAGCCGGCAATCAGGAGAGCATAAGGAGTCTGCCATCTGTTGTAAAATCCAACGGCATCAGTTGGTGGTGCAAAGTTAGTCCCAAATATGGCATTGAAGACAGGAATAGAGGTTGTGAACATGATCTGAAAGGCAGAGAGAACGACAATAAGCGCTCCTATGAACATCCAGAACTCCCTTGACAAAAGGATCTCATTTCGTTTTAACTGGAACTGACTTGCTCTCCGGATGATGAACCAGGCAGCAAGCACAAGAAAAGTCAGAAGGTAGATGGCCAGCTGAGCCGCCATACCGTTATCGCCAAAAGAGTGGGCGGAGGTTTCAGATAACACGCCGCTTCTGGTCAGGTAACTTGCATAGAGGATAAGCACATAGGATAGTGTGGAGAAAATGAAGGCTGCAGTAAGGGCAAATTTTTGTTTCCGTGAAATCAGCATGAAATGCAATGCAGCAACAAGTGTCATCCATGGGACCAAAGAGGAATTTTCCACCGGATCCCAGGCCCAGAAACCTCCGAACGTGAGGGACACATATGCCCAGGCTCCTCCAAGCAGGATGCCTGATCCCAGAAGAAGTAATGAGAGAAGTGTCCAGGGGATAACAATCCGTATCCATGAGGTGTACTCTTTCCGTACCAGGGCTGCCATGGCAAAACTGAACGGAACCAGAGCAAGAGCATAACCCATAAAAAGAATTGGCGGGTGGATGGTCATCCAGATGTTCTCAAGAAGCGGATTCAGACCATTCCCATCTGTAATATTGGTGAGGTAATTGGCATCGGCGAAGATTGTTCCCTGAATGGTATCCACGGTTTCACGGAGAAGCCTGAATGGAGAGGTCCCTATATCCCAATCACCGACCGAAACACCCAGCATCATACTGGTTACAAAAAGTTGAGAGAGAGCAAAAAATGCCATAACTCCTGATTCCCATTCTTTCGTGGAACGGATCAGAATCAACCCGACTAAAGCCTGAAAGAGGGCCCATACCAGGAAACTTCCCTCCTGCCCTGCCCAGAAACAGGAGATGATGTACTTAACCGGCAGATCGCGTGATGAATAATTCCATACATACGAATATTCAAAATAGTGATTGAAGATCAAATAATACAGAACCACTGACACACCGATCAACGAGAGCGCATGGAGCCAGTAGAAGCTCCTGGCGCCTCTTTCCAGGAGTTTAGACCTTTCCTTTTTTGAGGATAAAAGCCTGAAATAGAATATGGCAGCAAAGGCAGCAGATATAAAACTAACCCACAAAAGGGCTTGTCCAACCTGACCGGCAAGGAGATGTTCTCCAATATAGTTTATTGACATAGATACTTCTTTGAATATGCCAAAATTACTACTTTATTTTGAACCGCGGGAATAGCACTCTTTTGATTGTTAAAAACTCTTCATCTTTTGTTACAAAGAAATCATGAATTTCTGGAAAAGTGGCTCCTTTTCTCTTATATTCGCTTCAAAAATCAATGTATGGTGAGAGTGGGTCTGGTTGGAGGCTCAGGGCTTGAGAAGCTGAATATACTTGAACACTCACGTGAGATTGAAGTTTCGACACCCTATGGTCCTCCAAGTTCCTCGTTATATACCGGCCAGCTTGGCCCCTGTGAAGTTGTGATCCTTTCCCGACATGGACGGGGGCATACTATCCCACCTGCACAGGTGAATAACCGGGCTAACATCTCTGCCTTCAGAGAGCTGAATTGCTCCTACATCATTGCAACGTCGGCTTGTGGCAGTCTGAGGGAAGAGATTCAACGGGGAGACCTTGTCATACCTGACCAGTTCATTGATTTTACCCGGCGCAGACATCTGACCTTTTATGAAGAGTTTGAGCCGGGAAAGGCGATACATGCTCCCATGGCAGATCCCTTTTCTGAGTTTCTCAGGAACTTATTGATCAGGGAAGCCGTTGAGCTTGGATTACCGGTTCATCCCAAAGGTACGGTGGTCACTATTGAAGGCCCCCGTTTTTCAACCAGGGCTGAATCGATGATGTTTAGGACACTTGGAGCCGATATCATCAATATGAGTATTGCTCCAGAAGCAGCACTGGCGTTTGAAGCGGGTATTCCATATGCTGCAATTGCTCTTTCGACCGATTACGATGCATGGAAAACGGACGAAGCAGCGGTAACATGGGATGAAGTTGTGAAGGTCTTTAATGAGAATGTAAAACATGTAATCCAGCTGATGTTGAATGTTATAAATCAGATTAAAGCGTAACTCTGACACTGATGAAAAAGATCCTCATATTGTTTGCAGGCCTCTTCTCTTCTATAATTTTACTGGGACAACCTATCGAACGAACCGTTGGGAACTTGCCGATCATCAGTGAGGTGAAGGCCTCGCTTGAACTGGCAACAGGTTACTCCTTTCAGGATAACGGGGAGTGGATCTCAGCTCAAAACAGGATTCCTTACAAAGTAGCTGATTATAATAAAAGTAAAAAGATCTTTTACAAACTTGGCAGTGATAATTTCGAACTGCTTGAACTTCGTGACGTAATGGTCAGAAATGAACTTTACGTCGTTTTCACAATCCAGTACAAGACCGGTTGGTATGAATTCCCGATCCTGATGGAGTTATGGCACTGGCAGGATGGGTTGAACTATTTTGTTTTCAAAGCCTCGAAACTAAAAGAGGTGATGCCTAATAAAGTGGAATGGGATGTGCCATACATTCTTAATATGGATGCTCTCTGCAGTGGAATTCTGATCGATTATGATGAGAAAACCCTCAACTCAACAATTGCCTATAACATCCAGAAAACACTTGATAACGGGACGTTTAGCTCGCACAACCTGCTGATTGCCATATGGCCTGTTGAGGCGAAAGGGCAGCAACTGACACGCTTCCGGCTTATACAGGTCATGAACAAGAAAAAGTTCTATACACCTTATTTAGAAGAGAAAAACAGGGATCGGTTATTTGCCAGCAGCTACTATGAAGCCCTTTATCCCGAATTCAGAGCGTTTATCAGGTATGATGAAGTCAATCCATCCCTGACAGCAGATCCGAAGACCGGTGAAGATTGGTTCAAACAGGGTGTCTATCACTACCGGGCAGCGGATTACACGCAATGCATATACGATATGACCATGGCTGCCAAATACTGCCCGTTCGACCGGTTTTTCATGACTTATGCCTACAGGGCAAATGCCAGGGAAATGATGGGCGACTTCTCAGGAGCCATGGTAGATTATGATAAAGCGATCAGTCTGAAACCAGCTGAAAAGGAGTATTACTCTGCCTGGCTTACAACCATCTACAACCGGGGTGTCGCAAAATTCAACATCAAGGATATGGCGGGAGCATGTCAGGACTGGCATACTGCCGCGCAGATGGGACTTCAGGATGTCGCTATGGATAACAGTATCAAGGCCAACTGCCAGAACTTTACATTTACCGGTCCTTCCCTCCTTCCCACAAGTACAGAGATCGCTACTGCCACACCCAACACCAACGACTACCGCAGGCTCTATTTTGAAGGGATGTGGAAATACCAGAATGGAAGCTACCAGGAATCAGTTAATAACCTCAATCGTGCACTGGAGCTAAAACCAGATATCACTATTATCCCTTCCATCTACTCCTATCGGGGCGCTTCCAAACTAAAACTATCTGATTACCTTGGGGCCATTTCCGATTTCGATTACTGCCTGGCATATATGGGTAGCGGAAGATCTGACAGTTCTATCCTGAAAACAGTTTATTACAACCGTGGACTGGCAAACTTTTTCCTTGGAAACCAGACTGAAGCGTGTAACGACTTCCGGAAAGCGATACAAACAGGACTTCTGGATCAGGAATCCCTGAATTTCATAGAACAGATTTGCAGGTAATTGTTAATTCAGGTCCCTTAAAGAGGTTCGTTCCCCATCCCTTGTATAACCTACAATGAAAGCATCGGATACGCCGGCATTTATCATTTGTTCCCGGATAGCCCTCGCTTCATCAATCGAGTCTGTTGATCCTACGATAAAGCGGTATAGCCCGTCGCTGTATTCCCGGGAGACCGGTAACGGAATTTTATATCGTTTGCGAATGGTTTCGGCAGAGTAGATCCTCTGGGCAAAGGCGAAAATCTGTACCTTGAACAGGTAAAATTTGCTGAGATCGATACCAACAGCAGGAGGGGGTGGGAGTTTGTCCATCTCCATGTTGCGTTGGGCCATTGGCGGGATTGGATCACATTTCGGCAGGTTTAGAATGATCGGACCATCTTTTTTATAGTCGACCAAGTCAGGAGTTTTTCTTGTAGCCTTATTGAAATTAAACGTCAGGTTTAAAGAGAGGACACTATAAATATCCATTTTGAAACCTTCAGTTACACCATCCAGCATATCTGATGTAAGAGTACGGATAGTCCATTCAAGTCCAAGGTTTACCTTGTTGGCAATGCTGTAATAACCACCAACTCCGACCGGTATCATGGCTGCGATGTTTCCGGAAGATATTGCAATAGGGACATCGGGACTGACATCAAGAGAATATTGTGTTGTTTTCCAGGAAGCGATCCCCAGCCCAACAGTCCCATAGAGAAAAAAGAGACGTTTTGGGTTAAATCCTCCGATCAGATTGGAAAAGTTAACCATGGTATTTATGTTTCCATCAATTACACGAGAGTTAAAACTAAGATTTACAGGCGTTCCATCCTGTTTGGTTGCCTTTCTGCCAGCCACCTTTCCATAGAGCAACTGACCTCGCAGGGAGAATACATGGCTGATCTGCCGTCCGAAGTTCAACGAACCGGAAAATGTCCAATCGCCCGATTGAGGTAAAAACCGGTTCGTATTCAGATCTCCGGAGAAAAAAACAGGGCCGGCAGAGAGACCTGCAAACCAGTTATCCCCAAACCGGGTTCCGAGTTTAATATTGGATTGTGCCGAAAGGTATACCGGGAACGCAACAAAGAAGAAGATGAACAAGATCTTTAAGTGAGGTCTGGTCATACTGGAGTTTAATTTCCGGAAAAAGGGATAATTCTTAGCAACGTCAAATATATGCTTCGAAACAGTAAGAAACCAGTAATTCTGACATTAGATATCAACATATTTTCAACAAAAAAAGCTCATCGGAAGAGATGAGCTTATTCAAAATGCTGGATACCTGTTACTTCACAAATCTGAAGTTTCGTCCCAGGTAGATGCCGGAATCTCCAAGTTGTTCTTCAATACGGAGCAATTGATTGTACTTTGCAATCCGGTCGGTTCGGCACGCCGAGCCGGTTTTAATTAAACCTGTATTCAGAGCCACTGCAAGATCAGCAATGGTTGTATCTTCGGTTTCGCCTGACCGATGGCTGATGATAGCTGTATAAGAATTTCTGTAGGCCATGTTTACAGCATCTATTGTCTCTGTCAGAGTACCAATCTGATTAACTTTAATTAAAATAGAGTTTCCAACTCCTTTTTTAATCCCCATTTCTAATCTGTCGACATTCGTGACGAATAAATCATCCCCAACGATCTGTATCTTTTTCCCCAGCTCTTTGGTCATTAATTTCCATCCGTCCCAGTCATCTTCAGCCATTCCGTCTTCAATTGAAATAATCGGATAGCGGTTTACCCAATCTTTCCAAAACGTTACCATTTCGGAGGGGGTTAGCTTTTCTCCGGAGGATTTCTTCAGATGATAGCGGTTCTCTTCTTCAAGATAATATTCTGATGCGGCAGGGTCAAGGGCAATGTAAATATCTTCACCCGGCTTGTAACCAGCCTTTTCGATCGCTTTCAAGATTACTTTCAGTGCCTCTTCATTGGATTTAAGATTCGGAGCAAATCCTCCTTCATCACCAACGTTCGTGGAGTAATTCCCTTTTTTAAGGACCGCTTTCAAATGGTGAAATACCTCAGTACCCATTCTGATCGCCTCTGAAAACGTAGAAGCGCCAATTGGCATAATCATGAACTCCTGGAAATCGATTGAATTGTCGGCGTGAGAGCCCCCATTCAGGATATTCATCATAGGAATTGGCAAAGTATTGGCTCCAACCCCGCCGATGTATCGGTACAACTCCTGTGATGTTGTTTGAGCAGCTGCTTTTGCTACAGCAAGAGAGACTCCCAAAATAGCATTGGCTCCCAGGTTCCCTTTATTGGAAGTTCCATCCAGATCGATCATTTTTCGATCGATTTCAACCTGGTCAGTAATATACATCCCTTCCAATTCAGTAGCAAGGACATTGTTCACATGTTGAACAGCCTGCAACACCCCTTTGCCCAGGTAAAATTTCTTATCCCCGTCACGCAGTTCCACCGCTTCATGGATTCCGGTAGATGCACCTGATGGAACAGCAGCCCTGCCAAGTATTCCGCTATCGGTGATCACATCAACTTCAATCGTTGGGTTACCTCTTGAATCGAGAATCTGGCGGGCGTGAATTGCGAGAATTCTACTCATTTTACTCCTCCTTTTTCGGTTCCTCTCCGGCAGGCTCCTCGATTGGTTCGGCTATAATTTCTTCTTTAACTTCTGCAACAGGCTCCTCGATTGTTTCGGCTACAACTTCCTCTTTCACTTCTGCAACAGGCTCCTCGATTGTTTCGGCTACAACTTCCTCTTCTACCTCTTCAACCGGTATGGCTGAATCTT
>ERZ889078.129-NODE-129-length-63174-cov-8.485860_pt1 | contig 63174 bp, 39 predicted proteins | sample MGYA00521266_ERZ889078 | MGnify/ENA primary metagenome ERZ889078 (study PRJEB32303, sample SAMEA104408618) | aquatic metagenome | biome: Brackish water; feature: Pelagic; material: water | place: Baltic Sea | collected 2014-06-16T06:34:00 | depth 76,534 m ... | reverse complement strand
CGACTGGGGCCGCTACAACCGGGGCCGCTACGATTGGGGCCGCTACAACACTGGCAGACACGGGGCCGCTCAGGAGCAGTACGCCAAGCGCCAGCGCCCCGCGAAACCAGCTCAGAAGGTGGTTCTCGACGCAGATTTGGCTGGCTGCGCGCCGCGTCGCCGACCTTCGCATTACCTGTGGACCTTCGGCTCCGCAGCGTTCACCGCGTCGCTGCAACCGTCCGCGAACTGCACGAAGTTGTCTGCGAACAACCCGGCCAGCTTGGCCGCCGTGTCGTCGTAGGCGTCGCCGTCGGTCCACGTCCACTTCGGATCGAGGATCTCTTTCGGGACACCCTCGCATGCGGTCGGCACCTCGACGCCAAATGTCGGATGCACCGTGAACTTACCCGCGGCGAGCGAACCGTCCAGCGCGGCGTTGAGCATGGCGCGGGTGTGCTGGATGCTCATGCGTTTGCCCACCCCGTAGCCGCCGCCCGACCAGCCGGTGTTGAGCAGCCAAGCCGTCGTGCCGTGCTGCGCCATCTTCTTGACGAGCAGATCGGCGTACACCATGGGGTGGCTGGGCATGAACGGCGCACCAAAGCAGGCTGAGAACGTCGCCACAGGCTCCTTGATGCCGATCTCCGTACCCGCCACCTTGGCCGTGTAGCCGCTGATGAAGTGGTAGGCCGCCTGCTCCGCCGTGAGTCGACTCACAGGCGGCAGCACGCCAAAGGCGTCGCAGGTCAGAAACACGACGTTATGCGGATGGCCGGCCATGCCATCGTGCACCCGATTTTCAATGAACTCGAGAGGGTAGCTGCCGCGGCTGTTCTCCGCCAACGAACCATCGTTGAAATCTGGGACGCGGTCCTCGTCGAGCACTACGTTCTCGAGCAACGTGCCAAAGCGACGTGTGGTTGCGAAGATCTCCGGCTCCGCCGCCTCGCTCAGACGAATCATCTTCGCGTAGCAGCCGCCCTCGAAGTTGAAGACACCGTTCGGGCCCCAGCCGTGTTCATCATCACCCACCAGCGCGCGCCCCGGATCGGCCGAGAGCGTTGTTTTTCCGGTGCCAGAGAGGCCAAAGAAGATCGCCGTGTTGTCGCCGGTGGTGTTGGACGAGCAGTGCATGGGTAGGATGTCTTGCTCCGGCAGATAGTAGTTCATGGCCGAGAAGATCGCCTTCTTGATCTCGCCAGCGTACTTGGTGCCGCCAATGATCACGGTCTTCTCGGCGAAGTGCACCAGCACGAACGCGTCCGACGTGACGCCGTCGATCACCCCGCGCGCGCTGAGATCTGGGGCGTGCAGCACGGTGAAGTCCGGCACGTGATCCTTGAGCGCGCCTCGCTCGGGCCGCACAAACATGTTGCGCACAAAAGCGCTGTGCCAAGCGTTGTGGTTCACGACGCGGACCTTGAGTCGGACGTCCGGATCCCAACCGCAGTAGACGTCTTGCACGAAGAGCTCGGGCTGCCCGTTCAGGTAGCCGAGGACGCGGCTCTTCAGGTTGTCGAACACCGCCTGCGTCGTCTCTACGTTGACCTTTCCCCACCAGATCCGGTCTTCGCTGGTCGCTTCACGGACGATGAACTTGTCGTCGGGCGAGCGGCCCGTGCGCGGTACGGTGTTGGTGACGAACGCGCCGTCCGCGGTCAGAACCCCCTCACGTCGCTGCACAGCGCGCTCGATCAGCTCCGGCACCAGCAAGTTCCAGTGGACGACGCCAGTGGGTGTGAGGCCGTGATGCTCGATACCGTAAGTGCTGGCGACCATGGAATGACTCCGTTTCAATTGTCCGTTGGATGGTGACTCCGAGATGGATCGCCGTCGCAGGTCCGTTCGTGCCGGTAATGCTAACCACCTGCACACGCTTCCGCCGGATTTTGTGTCTACATCGGGCTCTCCCGGCGTAAGCGCGCGCAAGATACAGAAGCGAGCCCGCAGCGGCAAGTTGGGCGTCACCGACACCGGTCTACCACCGGGATTTGTTCAGTGATAGGACAGAGCAAGTCCTATTGTGCGCTGAACTTGTGTTCAGTCCTGATCGGGTATACACCTGTTCAGGTGAACATGAGTTCAGGTTCGATTGACGAACCGGTCATCCCAGGAGTACCCGATGAACACCGAGACCACCCTGCCGCGCCCCACCCTCGCTTCACATCATGCCCTCGCTTCACATCATGCCCTGGCATCGCTGTTCCGGCGCCGCTCGTCGCCGGTCATGCGCCACAGCGCATGCCCCTGCTGTGGCGCCTCAGCCGCAGCGTGGCGGCCAATTCGCTACGGGATGGTGGCGGTGAGCGTCTATGCGCAGGCGCGCCGCGGCGAGGTGGTCATCGGCCCCGTGAACCATGGTCGCAACGAGCCGCAGTGGGCGTGTTCGGCCTGCAATACCCGGTTCGGCCGAGCACGCGAGGAGTTTGACCGGTTCGGCCGTCCGTTGCTCGCCGCCGCGTCTGCGGCCCGCGCGGCCGCCGCCGTCGCCGCGGCTACCTTGGCCTGCGCCGCCTCGGCTCCAGCCGCGTTGGCTCCAGCCGCGTCGGCTCCAGCCGCGTCGGCTCCAGCCGCGTTGGCTCGTGCCGCAGGTGCGGGCGACGAAGTGGGCTGCTCGCGCCGTCGTATCTCGCGCCGCAAGGTTCATCGGGTCGAGACGCTTGAGCCCGCGGCGCTGCGCGAGTTTGCGTTCGGCCACACGGAGGTTCGCTCCGCCGCGTAGCCAGCGGGTCGGGGTTGAGCCCTGGATCCGACCGGTTCCCGGTTTGGCGTGGATCGTAGCATCCAGCTATTTCGCCGAGATTGCGGGGTTTCAGGCGTGTTCTGTCGCCGCAGCCGCCACGTCAGGCGGGCAGCACTTTCGGCGCGAACCGCCGCAGCAGGAGCCAAACGCCCATCAAGGCGGCGAAGACGAAGCCGTGGGACCAGCTGTAGCAGAGGGAGCTGGTGACGAACGTGAGGCCGAGCAAAACAGCCCACTCGCGCCACTGGCTGAGCTTGCTGCGTGTGACGAGGTCGAATGCGATGAGGCCACACATGGAGATGACGCCAATCAGCGCGAAATGAGCCCAGATCTCCTGGGGATGATACGTGTCCCAAAGCAGCTGCCGCACTTCGACGTCAGCCGTCTTGTGCGTCAACTCAGCGAGCCGCGGGATCACGGCGGTCTTGGGCAGCGCGGCGACTTGCTCGGCACCCTGCTGGAGGTTGTTGACTAAGTAGCGCCGCGCCAGCACGACCTTGTCGCCGTCGGCCTCATACATCTTGCCCGCGATGTGACTGCCGATCGCCCAGCCAATCCCGCCTGTGGCGTTGATGTAGCCCATGTAGAGGCCCTTCTTGCCGGCCGGGGCGATGCTGCCGAAGTAGCGCATCTTGGTTGGGCTGGCCATGAGCTCACCGAGGGAGAACGCAGCGATGGCCAGGATGGTGGACCAGCCGTTGCTCGAGAGCCCCAACGCGTAGATGGCCGCAGCGCTGATGAGGATGCCGCCGATCATGGCGACCATCGATCTGATCTTGCCGGTCCAGTAGCCGATGATGAACGCCAGCAGCATGCACATGCCGGCGTTGACGTTGATCATGTACTCCTGCGGCAAGTTACCGTGCCACTGCGCCGGGATGTTGCCGCCAACGGCCTCGAAGATGGGGCGCACCAACACGTCGATGACGCCGCGTGAGTCGACCCAATCGTCGATGAAGTTCGGCAGGAGGTCGAAGAGCTGGTGAAACATCATCCAGAAGCCACTGAAGATGACGAGGAACGCGAAGAGGCGGGGCTCGAGGATGCCGACCGAGCTGTCCCACAGCACCCGTAAGAAGTTGGGACGATCGCTGCCGCTGTCCTGCACGTTCTTGCCGGCCGGTTCTTCAAAGGTGAGCAGGAAGAGATAGTTCAGGCTGACGATGACGGCGCACGAGATGAACACCCACTTCCACGCCATGAGCCGCATCACACCAGCGAGGATGGGCCCCAGAAAGCCGCCGACGTTCACGAGCTGGTAGAACACCGACCAGCCGAGCGACGCGCGCTTGTTGTCGAGGTTCACCGCGATAATGCCCTGCAGTCCGGGCTTAAAGACAGCAGTGCCGGCGGCGAGGAACATCGCGCCGACGCCAAAGACCCAAAAGGCGGCGTCGTGACCTGGCACACCTACGCTCGCGCCGCCGCTGAGCGCCGACGCGATCTCGAGCGCGTACGCCATGCCCAGGTAGCCGATGATCTTGATGGCGATCGACACCGCGACCGTCAGCTTGTAGCCATACCGATCCGCGTACCCACCCGTGAAGATGGGTAGACCGGACTGCACCGCGGCCCACCACATGTAGATGGCGCCCTTTTGAATGTGCGAAAACTGGGGGCCGCCCTCTTCGATGCTGAGCACCATGTAGATCGGCAGCACCGTGCGCAGGCCGTAGTAAGCCAACCGCTCGAGCATCTCCATGAGGTTCGCGATCCAGAAGGGCCGCGAGAAATGTTTGAGCTGCTCTACGAGACCTTCATCGGCGATTTCGCTCTGCTGTGTCGTCGCCTCCGTCATGCCGACTTGTTGGTCAAGGTCAGCACCCATCGGCCATACATCCAGATGCCAATGGCGCTGACGATGCCGACGACGCCCATGATGTTCCACACCATGTCGACGCTATGTGTGTCGTAGAGCAGCTGCGTCAGGGCGAAGGGGTCCTCGCCTGTGAGTTTGACGAGGTGATCAAACGCCTCGCCTTTAGGCAGCTTGGCGATGCTGGCGACGTCGAGCAGGTTCCGCTCGCCGATCAGCTCGCGCGCGAAGCGATCCTTGGAGGCGTAGTGGCCGTAGAGCGCCGGTCCGATCTTGCCCTCCAGGGACCAGCCAATCGCGAGCGGGATCTGCGAAAAGCCCAGGTACATGGCCTTTTTGTCCGATGGTGCGAAGTTGCCGATGTACTCCGAGAACTTCGGGCTCGACAGCATCTCGCCGACCGAGAACGTGAGGATCGCGATAACTGAGAACCAGCCGGCGGTGCTGTGACCGCTCAGGAAGATGGCGATGGTGGCCAGCAGGGTGCCGAGCACCATGGAGCTTGTGGCGCGCATCCTGCCGCTGAGCCAAGCGAACATAAAACACGTCAGCATGATGAGGCCGGCGTTGAGGTTGAGCATGCCTTCAGGGCGGATCTCGGTGCCCTCGGGGTTCATGACGATAAAGAACTTGATGAGCTCGCTGTCGGTGCCTTTGGTGCCGAACAAGGTGGCGACGATGTCGCGCGTGTCGACCCAGTCGTCGAGGTGGGCGGGGAGCACGTCGAACAAGGCGTTGAACATGAACCAGAAGCCCGAGAAGATCAGCAGGTAGAGCCAGACATGGGGCTTGGCGAGCTCGTGCAGGCTCTCCTTGAGCAGGTTGCCCTGCTCCAAGCGTCCCGCCTTGACGTCATCAGCGCGCTGCAACCGCTCAGCTTTGCCCGGCTCCTTGTAGATGAGCAACATCAGGAAGTTCAGACTGATGATGGCAGCGCAGGCATAAAATACGTTGGACCACGCCATCTTTCGCATATACCCGGCCAGCAGGGGGCCCATGAAACCGCCGATATTGACGGTTTGATAAAACACTCCCCACGCCATGGAGCTGTTCTGCGGAGTCGTTGATTTGACCAATGTGCCCTGAATTCCAGGCTTGAAGATGGCGGTGCCGGTCGCCAGGACGACGGCGCCAGCGAAGAAGCCCCAGTAGGTGGCGAACATGGCCATGATGACGTAGCCGACGATCTTCGTGATGGTGGAGGCGGCGATGGTCTCCTTGTAGCCGTATCGGTCGGAGAGGCCACCCGTGAACACCGGGATGACCGACTGCACCAGCGCCCAGACCATCAAGATGGTGCCGAACTCGTTCATGTCGATGCCGAGCCCCCCTTCGCTCGACGGGGCTTTGGCGTACAGGGTCGCGACGGCTTTGACGCCGTAGTAGGCGAGCCGCTCGATCATCTCCATGCCGCCAACGACCCAGAACACGTAGCTCAGAGACGCGATGGCGGCAAAAAGACCGAGCTGTTTGACCTCGGCCTGTTTCAGGTCTGTCGACATGGGGATCCTCGTCAGGGTGGCGGGCGGTCGCTGCGCAGAGCGCGCCGCTGCGGTGGAGCGCGCGACCTTAACCTACGTACGACACGGGCGAAAGGTGGCGACCCAACGCGGCGATCCCGGGTGGCGGCCGATGAGATCGCGGTCGCGCGTCGGGCCGCAGTGAGGCGTCAGGATCGGGTGACCGGGTCGTCGCCGTCGCCAGCCGATGCGCCGTCGCGCCGACAAAAATGCCAACGCGCCGACTCCGGGGAGTCGACGCGATGGGGTGATTGCGCTGGGGTGATTGCGCTGGCTGGCTGGGTTGGCGAGCGGCCTGAACCGCTACGCCGGAGCGCCGGGGAGCCGGCTGGACCGACCTGGACGCCTAGCGACCACGCGGCGTGGGTCGATCGCCGGGCGGCGCACGTGTGTCGACGCGACTCGGGACGCCGCGATTGTCGGGGCGCTTCGCCTTGGCCTTCGGCCGGGTCGCTGTCGGCGCTCGACGTGGCGCCGGGGCATGCTGGGTGCTGCTGTTGATGCGCGGCGCGGCCCTACCGCGCGCCGGGGCAGCTCGCGCTGGAGCGGCACGTGAAGGTGCTGGGCGGGTGGTCGGTGCGGCCCGCGCGGGCGGTCGGCCGCTCGGCGCTGGACGCGTGTACCGCGTCGTCGGTGCTGGTCGGTAGGTCGGGCGCGTGGTGGGCGCAGGTCGCGTGGTGGGCGCTGGACGGTAGGTGGGTGCCGGTCGGGTGGTTGGTGCCGGTCGCGTGGTGGGCGCTGGACGGTAGGTGGGTGCCGGTCGCGTGGTGGGTGCCGGGCGGTACGTCGGCGCGGGCCGGGTTGTCGGCGCGGGCCGGGTTGTCGGCGCCGGCCGGTAGGTCGGTTGCGTGGTGGGTGCGGGACGGTAGGTCGGCGCAGGTTGGGCGCCCGGCGCGGGTCGGTAGCTTGGCGCAGGTTGGGCGCCCGGCGCGGGTCGGTAGCTTGGCGCTGGGCGGCCGTAGGTGGGCGCGGTCCGGCCAGGAGCGGCCGCGTCCGGCGCCCTGGAACCGGGCGTTGTGGAGCCCGTGGCAGGGCGCCCGGTCCGCGGGTCGACACCAGGGCCGGGGCGCATCGACGTGCCAGGGGCTGGGCGTGTGCCGGAGTCGGGGCGATAGCTCGGCGCCGGGCGGCCGTACGTCGTGCCAGTCGTGGTCGATCCCGTCATCGAAGTGCCGTTCATCGGCGCGCGAGCGCCCGGCGCTGGCCGTCCGACCGGCTGAGAACCTGGGTGAGCAGCGCCAGGACTCACGCCCGGTCCGGGTCGCGTGGTGGTGCCCGGTCGCGGCCGTGTGCCGGTGTCCTGCGGGGTCGCGCCGCGCGGCGTCACACCTGGGGCGGCACCGTGTCGCGTCGGGAGCTGCCGCGGTCGCGCCGATGGCAGCGTGTTGATGTTGCGAACCGGGACCGCCGTGCGATTCCACGTCCGAACCGTCGTGGTCTGCGGACCGCGATTGTAGACGACGACCTGGCCTCCGCTCGTGCGAACGCGGCCCTGATGGCCGAGCACGACCGTCTGCGTGTAGACGCGAGATGCCACCGTTGGCTGGACGACGACCGTGTTGACCTGGCGACGATAGAAGTGATTTTGGCGAACGAAGATCCAGTAGCTGTAGTGGTTCACGTGACCACCGGTTGGCCCCATCGGCGCCCAGCCAACGCAGCCGCCGCCAGTTCGCCAGGTGACCCACGCGGGTGCCCACTCGTAGCCGGGCTGCCAAGCCCATCCGCTGAGCTGGTTGCTCCAGAACCAGCGACCGTAGTGATACGGCGCCCAGCCCCACGACTCGCTGCTCACCCACGTCCAGCCGTAGGCCGTGTTCTCCCAGTAGCCGAGGTAATAGGGGCGCCAGCCAGCCGTGCGGTTGGCGTACGGGTACCAGATGCGACCGTAGCCAGGCAGGTTCTGCCATCGGCCGTACGGCGAGAGTCCGGCGAAGTAGGTCGCCGGATCATCCTGCGTCGCGTAGGTCTCGGGCTGCACGGGCGGCTGGTAGGCCGGCTGCGCGGGTTGCACGGGCGGCTGGTAGGCCGGCTGCGCGGGCTGGGCTGGTTGCACGGGCTGCGCGGGCTGCGCGGGCTGGTAGTAGCCGTCGTCCTGGCCTTGCACGTACAGCGGGCCGCAGCCGCTCGCCACGAGCAGCAGGGAGACCGCGGCCATCAGTCCCGTCGCGATCGCGCCGTGCTTGTGGGCTCGGCCGCGCGCGTCGGCGTTCAGCTGTTGCGCTTTTTTGATCAGCTGTTGTGTTTGCGTAGCACTCATCTCTGCCTCCCGCTGTCCTGCGAGCGCCAGCCCACATCCAGCCTATCTTATGTCACGTGGGCTCGTGTCTGCCCGACGAAACCCATCCTGGCAAGGCCTTAGCCACCCAGCCTCAGCACACGTGACCGAACGGACTCGACGATGCAGCAATTCACTCCGCAAGACATCACGTTGCGTGTGCACACCCGCAAACACGGGCTACTGTCGAAGATCGCACATGATCTTTGTTTTGAGACCACCGTCGTGGACCTCGAGGTGCGGTCAGATGGCAGCGGGCGCGCCCGAATCGATCCGATGGTGATCCAGCTGCTGGGCGCCGAGCGAGACGGGGTCGTGGACCGTGGGCTGCTCAGCCTCACCGACCAGCGTCGGGTCCTGGCCAACCTGCGCCAAGACGTGCTCGATGTGCGCCGTCATCCGCAAATCGCCTACGACTGGACCGAGCTGCACGTCACCGGCGCGCAGGTGTGCGTCGAAGGGCGACTGAGACTGCATGGCGCCGAGCGTCCGATGACGCTGCGTGGCACGATCACGGCTGGGCGCGTGCGGTTCACGGTGACGCTGGACCAGCGAGAGTTTGGTATCAAGCCTTTTAGCGCCGCGCTGGGAGCCCTGCGCGTGCGCCCCGAGCTGGAGATTGAGATCTCGCTGCCGTTCGACGCCATCGCCGCGGCCACGGGCCCCGCCGGGCTGAGCGTCGGCTGAGCCCGTCACCGGACCTGCCGACCCCGCCACGGTGCGCGCTGACGCTGCGGCGGTCACCGGTTCGACGGTCGGCTAGCCCTTGACGCCGCCAGCGGTGAGTCCACCGACCAGATGCTTCTCAAGCGCGTAGAACAGGGCCATCACCGGCAACGACACGAGCAGCGACGAGGCCGCGAATAAGCTCCACTGTACGTCCTTATCGCCGACGTAGTTGCGGATCTGAACCGGCAAGGTGAACGCCTGCTCCGAGCTCAGGAACGTGTAGGCCAGCACGAACTCGTTCCAAGCGCTCATGAACGAAAACAGCGCTGTGACCGCGATTGCTGGGGCCGAAAGCGGCAAGATGATCTTGGTGAAGATGGTGAATCGGCTCGCGCCGTCGATGTAGGCCGACTCCTCCAACTCCGGCGGCAGCGTGTCGAAGTAGCCCTTGAGGGTCCACGTGCAAAACGGGATGGACGTGGTGGCGTAGACCAGGGTGAGGCCAGCGATGGAGTCGAGCAGGTTGAGCTTCTGCATCAGCACGTAGAGCGGAATCATCGTCAAGATACCCGGGAACATCTGGGTGGCGAGGAAGCCGAGCAGCCCGACGCGTCGCCCCGGAAACTCGAAACGGGCAAACCCGTAGGCCGCCGTGCAGGCCAAGATGATGCCGAGCACCGTCGTCAGCCCCGCGATCACCAGTGAGTTCAGCAGCTGTTGGCCAAAGAGCCAGTTGCCGTGGCTGTCGGTGTTGCCGATGACGGCGGTGAACGCGTCGAAGCTGATGCTGGTCGGGATCGGCGAGGCAGAGCCGCCGTCGTTGCCCGAAAACGCGAGTTTGACGACGTAGAGCACCGGGTAGAGCGTCGCCACCGAGATGGGCACCAGCAGCACGTGGGGCAGCCAGGCTGGGCCAGCGCCGCGAAGGCTTGGGTTGTTGTCGGGTCGTGGCTTGCTCATTCGTCTACCGCCTCTGTCGCGCTGGTGAGGCGGTTGGTGATCAAGGTGTAGGCCATCAAGAGCACAAAGATGAACACGGAGTACGCAGCCGCCAGCCCCATCCGGCGCAGGACTGTGAAGAGGTAGTACGCCTCTGTGATTAGGATCTCCGTCTGGTGATCCGGGCCACCGCCGCTGACGAGGTAGATGACGTTGAACGCGTTGAACGTCCAGATCGTGCCGAGGATAATCGCCGGAAAGAGGGCAGGGCGCAGCAGCGGCACCGTGATGTGGCGGAACTTCTGCCAAGCGCTGGCGCCGTCGATGGAGGCGGCCTCGTAGAGATCGGCCGGGATCGACTGCAGCGCGCCGAGGCTGATGACCATCATGAACGGAAAACCCAGCCAGATGTTCGTGAGCAGGTTCGCGGCGAAGTTGGTGATCATCGACTCGCCAAGCCAATCGACGCCGTCGACGCCCAGCAGGCCGAGCATCACGTTCACCGGGCCGTACTGGGTGTTGAACATCCACTTCCAGATGAGCGCGGTGATGTAGTTGGGCACGGCCCACGGCACGATGAGCAACAACCGGTAGATTTTCCGGCCTTTCAGGTTGGGTCGGTTCAGGATCAGCGCGAGGCCGAGGCCGATGGTGACGTGCGCCACGACGTTGAGCGCCGTCCAGACGATGGTGTGCAGCAGGGTGCGGCTGAAGTGGGTCGCGCTGTTGGGATCGGAGAGCGAGCGGATGACCTCGATGTAGTTCTCGATGCCGATGAACGTGCCGTCTGCCGCCGTGAAGCTGAGGCCGACGCCGACAAAGAAGGGGACGAAGATGAGCACCGCCGTCGCCGCCATCGCCGGGCCGACGTAGGCGTACGGCGTCGGATCTTTGCGGATGGCGCGCAGCAAGCTGGCGCAGAAGCCCAAGATACCGCCGAGAACGGCCGCCAGAACCAGCAGGGAGCCCGCCAACCAAGCCTCTGCCGCGTTCAGCGCGGCGTTCACCGGCGTCGCGCCGTGGGGCACGATGTGGTCCGCGGCGAGGATGTGAACGCCACCCTCTGGCGATGACACCACCGACGGTGCGGCGACGATCACAACAGCCGCCGCGATGAGCTGCCCCAACGTGCCCGCCGCCATCACCGGCAGGCCGGCGAGCAGGGCCGCGAGGGTCAGCAGGGCCGCAGCGAGCGGGGCGAGCCAAATCCACGCCGGGCTGCCCGTCGGCGCTGGGATGGGGCGCAGGATGACGCCGGCGATGCCGCTCACCGGGGCCTTGGCGTCGTTGCGGTACGGTACGGCGATGATGGCGCGACCGTCATCGAGTCCGGCGATGAGACGCGACCAACCGAGCGGCTGGTGCCGCTGCGTGGCCCGGTTCGCCGCCGAGATCAGGCCCTTTTCGTGATTGATGATCGCCTGCTTCAGCGCCGCTTGCATCCCCTCCGCGCCGACTTTGAGCGCCGCGCCGCGGGCGATGCCAAACTCGTCGACGCCGCCCTGCTCCGTCACGAAGACGTGGCTGATGAGCGGGCCGTGGGCCTGTAACAGCCGCTTCGCTTCTGGCGCGAGCACCCCAGCTCTCGTGTGCTCCAGGCCGGCGACCGCGGCCAAAGCGTCCGCGATACCAACCGCGCGTTGGGTGCGGTGGCCTACTTGCCGTGTCGACTCCAGCGCGGCGTAGCCCCAAGCGCCGATCCAGACGACCACAACAGCGCACAACGCCGCGACGACCGTCTCGGCGAGGCGATGGGTGCGGCTGGCGTCTGCGGTGCTCCGGTCCATCGCCAACCCCTACTTGCGCAGCTTGGTCATCGCCGTCGCGGCCTGATCCGCCGCGGCTTTTAGCGCTTCGGGAGCCGGCGTTGTGCCAAAAATCACCTTGCGCAGCGCGTTGCTGTACGGCGACCAAGCGACGTTGGCCTCCACCGCGTTGGGCATCGGCACCGCCATGTCTGCCTGCGCGCGGAACACCTTCACCACAGGGTCGTTGCCGAACTTCGGGTCTTCGTAGATTTTCTTGTTGGCCACGAGCTGCCGACCCATGGTGATGCGGGTCAGCGCGGCCTCGTCGCTGGTGAGGTAGTCCATCAGCTGCAGCGCCGCGTCGCGCACCTTCGTCTTGGCGCTAAGCATGATGCCCTCGCTGCCGAGGTAGGGTTTCATCGGCTTGCCTGGCGCGACCTCCGGCATCAGCGTCACGCCGAACTCGACGCCCTTCTCGATCTCGCTAAGGAACCACGGCCCATTGAACACCATGGCGACCTTGCCTTCGTTGAACATGGCGGTGACGACAAAACCGGTCATGCCCTTGGGCAGGATGTGATGCTTCTTGTGTAGATCGCGCACCGCCTCCACTGCAGCGACCGCTTCTGGGCTGTTGATGGCGAGCGTTCGCGCGCGCTCGTCGAAGACTTTGCCGCCGAACGCGTGCAGCCAGCCGGCGTGGAAGTAGAGGTCGGCGGCGTCGTAGGCCAGACCGAATTCGCCGTTCTTCTTGTTCGTGCGGGCCTTCGCGATCTCGATCATCTCCGCCACGGTCTTGGGTGGTTTGGGGACGAGCTTCTTGTTGTAGAACAGCACCGCGCTCTTGAACGCCAACGGCAGCCCGTAGACGGCGCGCTCAAAAACCAGCGGCTTCACGGTCTGCGGTAGAAAGCGCTGCAGGCGGGCGGCCGTGGCGAAATCGCCGAGCGGCGCGATGAGCTTGTCGCGAGCCCACACCCCGACCTTATCGTGCGCGAAGATGACGAGATCGGGGCCGTTGCCGCGGGGAATCGCGATCTGGGCTTTGTCGATCAGCGCGTCGAACGGGATCGCCAGCGCCGTCACCACGACCTCGGGATGGATCTTGTTCCAGTGGTCGATCAGGTGGTCGAGCGCCTTGCGTTCCGTGTCCCGATACGCATGCCAGAGCACGACCTTCTGCGGCGGACCGGCCGCCTTCACGACCTTCGCCGCCACCTTGCCGGCGGCTTTGGTCGCCGTCGCCGCCGCGGGGGCGCCTCCAGGCGCGCCTGGTTTCACCGCCGTCGTCGTTGCTGTGGCCGCCGGCGCCGCTGCCTTCTTCTGGCCGCAGCCCGCTGTGAGGCCGACAATCAGGGCCAAAAGCGCGAGGCGATTGGTGGTTCGAGCTGAGGGGAGCAGGCGGAGTGGGTTGGCCATGATGGGTCACATTTCCAAGCCCGCAGGGGGGCCACTGGGGTTCGTGTTGCGCGCTGCGTCGGGCTTGGGCCGGCTCGCGCAGCGGCGCTCAGGTGTCGAGGCTGGCGATGCGATCGCCGACACGATCGAAGACGTGGGCCCGCCCAGCGATGATGCGCAGCGGCAGCAGCTGGCCGGGCGCGACGTGCTGCTCGGGCGGTAGCCGCACGATGCACGGGGAGGCCAAGCGCTCTTCGGTCGACGCGTCGCGCGCAGGGGACACCACGCCAGGGCCGCCCTCCAATGTGCCGTAAACAAAGGTCTCAGCGCCGAGGGGCTCCAGCACATCGACACGCAGATGCAGCTGCGCGTCCGCTTCCGAGACGACCTCAAGGTCTTGCGGTCGAACGCCCAGGGTCCACTCGGCGCTCGTCGCCAGCGCCGCGACGCTGTCTGCGTCCTTGCCGAGCGGCATGTGCACCCCCACACCTTCGAGCAGGAGGTCGGTCGTGCCCGTCACGCCGGCGTCTTGCGTGCGCGCCGTCACCGGGAACAGGTTCATCGACGGCGAGCCGATAAACGTCGCCACGAACGTGTTCACGGGTCGCGAGTAGATCTCATTGGGCGAATCACACTGCTGCAGGATGCCCGCGTGCATGACCGCGATGCGATCGGCGAGCGTCATCGCCTCCACCTGATCATGGGTCACGTACAGGATCGTGGCGCCGAGCCGCTTGTGCAGCCGCGCGACCTCGAGTCGCATCTGGACGCGTAGCTTGGCGTCGAGGTTGCTCAGGGGTTCGTCGAAGAGGAAGACCGCTGGCTCGCGCACCACCGCCCGACCCATGGCCACCCGCTGCCGTTGACCGCCGCTGAGCGCCTTGGGTCGCCGCTCCAACAAGTCACTTAGGCCCAGCAACGCGGCCGCTTCGCCCACGCGCTGCGCGATCTCAGCCTGGGGCATCTTTCGGATTCGAAGGCCAAACGCCATGTTCTCGTACACCGTCATGTGCGGGTAGAGCGCGTAACTCTGAAACACCATGGCGATGTCGCGGTCGCGCGGCGTGAGGTCATTCACCACGCGATCGCCGATTCGGAGCTCGCCGCTGCTGATGCCCTCCAGCCCCGCGACCATGCGCAACGTCGTCGACTTACCGCAGCCGGATGGGCCCACAAGCACGACGAGCTCGCCATCTTCTACAGCGAGGTTGAAGTCTCGAACGACCTGCACTTTCTCGAAGCTCTTGTTGATCGCGGTAAGGGTGACGCTCGCCATCGTGACACTCTGATCAGCCCGCTAGATCGGGGTTGTCCGGGGAAAATGCGCCGCGAAGGTAAGGGAAGGCCCCGTGTACGGCAAGCGTGGCTGGGGCCTTCAACGGGACGCCAGTTGCGCGCAGTGGCGCGTCGGTCGGGGCTAGGCGTTGGCGTCGATCTGTTTGAGCAGGTCCGCCGCGGGAAGCATCGTGAAGGCAGCCTTGTCGCCGTCGTTAGCGCAGTCGCCTTTCTTGCAGTCGCCTTTTACTCTCCGAGGCGGTACGCCGTGCTGGTACGCTCCAGGCTAGCCCAGTCCCCAACCTCACCTCCTATGGGTCGTCATGACGCAGCGCCGCACCGCCAGTGCTACCAACCGGGTCAGCCTCCTCATCTGCGCGGCGACGCTCGGCGCGCTCGTCGTCCCAAGCCGCAGTCACGCGTTTGATCCCGATGTGCACCGAATTCTCACGGTGCGCTCCCTGCGCGGTCAGATCCAGCACGGCACCGTGCTGCCGCCCGACATGGCCGCGCTCATCGACTTCTACTCGTGGCTCGGTTGGTCGCTGGCTCAGCGTGGCGGCGACGAGGCTGGCAAGCAGCGATTCCGGAAGCTGTTCCCGGCGCGCAACGACTTTGACGCCATCGGCGTGCGGCGCCTGCTCGGCTTGAGCCACGATCCCAGCATCGAGATCTGGGGCATCACGGAGGTGACGAAAGAGCCGGAGCCGGACCGCTTCAGCACCGCCGCAGATGCGTCGGCGCGCCCGATCACCGATCGGCGCGACCGCAATCGCGTGCGGTTCAGCCTCCAGCGGACGCAGATCAAGGGGCCGTGGGGGCTGCCGGTGCCGCTCGACCCCCGCACCCTGAATCTGGGTCCCGCGGTCGGGGAGGGCAGCGAGACGTGGGCGCGCACGGCGCTCCCCTCAGCGTTGACCTCCACGTCGGCGCCAGCGTCCTCCGGGCTGCGCGTGGTGCCGTATGTGGCGGGCGTCGCGGTGCGTGGCGGTGCTGCGGAGATGGCGCAGGTGCACATGGACCTGTCGGTGCTCGCCTTGTATTGGGGTGATTCGCAATACAAGCAGACCGCGGAGTACCTGAGCTTGGTGTGGCTGGGGGCGGCGCTTCATTACGTGCAAGAGGCGGCTAGTCCGCTCCACAACGTGCAGCTCGGCAGCCCGAAGCTGCTTGAGGCGATGGCCGCCCGGCATCGCACCGCGGCGCTGAAGACGGGCGGCGGGCTTTGGGGGCCGTTGCCCAACCCCGTCATCGCTGGCCTGCGGATGCGGCGCAACCTGCGCATCGTTGGCGACCGGTGGCTGGCCGCGCAGGTGGCGGCGGCGCTCGATGACGCAGCTGCGCCGAAGTCGGTCGTCACCGCCCTCGCCGAGCTGCGCAAGACCGGATCCCCTTTCGAGATGGCCGTGCGACCGGGTCTGCAGCCGTGGCTGCAGCCGCCGTCCAAGGCGGAGCCATCAGCGAAGGGCCGCGGCGCGGTCTCCGTGCTCGTCGATTCGTTGGCGGCGGCTGGCGCCGCCGATGGCGCCGCGCTCTATGACGCCCTCGCCGCGGTGACCAAACCGCGCTGGCGGTCCGGAGATCAGGCGTTGCAGGAGATGGGCGGTCTCGCCGCGCCACCCTGGGGCGAAGGCACGGCGGCGGCCTGGGCGACGATCGAGGACATTCAGACGCGCGCGCTGCGCCGCGGCGGCACCGCCACCATCCTGGCCTTTGACGCTTGGCTGAACGCCAACCCGCACGCAGCGCTCGATCGACTGCGACGCGTACGGACGGTGGCGCTTGAGCGCGAGGCGGTCGACATGGCGGCCTGGGTGACGCGTGTGGAGAACCCCGCCGGCCTCCGCGACCCGCGGTGGGCCTATGGCGAAGGTGCGGCTGGCCTGCTCGTTGTGGTGCTCGGCGGCCTATGGATCCGACGAAGGAGGCGCCGATGACCGGCACGGCAAAGACGATGGCACAGCTGGACACCCTACTCACCACGGCCGCGCGGCGCGGTGGGTTGGATGACTTGGACACGCGCGCGCTGCGCGCGACGATGCTCGCCGCCGGACCCTCACGGGCGGCGGTGGACACTCGGTTGGCCGCGGCGTGGCGCGCCGCCGACGCGAACCTGCGTGTTCACGGTCTCCGCGATCTGTTCGACGGTGTCATGCTCGGCTCCGCCTTGGTGGACGCGCTGCTCGAGAGCATCGACGGCGCCTGCGCCGCGCCACATGGCCGCAGCGCGACGACCGAGGCGACGCCCGTCGACGCTGGGTCCGCCAACGCCGCGCTCTGGGTGCTGCGTGAAGCGGCGGATGACCCCCTCGACTCAAAGGGCTGGCGGCGGATCTGCGCGGTCGCGCGCCGCGGCCGGCATCAGCTGGTGCCCGACCTCGACGCGGCGAACCTCGTCGCTGAGCGCGGCCCCGACAGCTGCTTACCCACCGTGGCGCTCACCGCGTTTCGCGACGGACCAGAAGACGCCAGCGACCGGCTCGCCGCCCTCGTCGCCCTCGGCCGCTTTCCCGACCCGCGGGTGCCCGGATGGCTCCACGGCGTCGTTCGCAGCGGCGCAGGTCTCATGGAGGCCGTGCAGGCGCTGAGTTTTGTGGCAGCGCGGGTGCATGGAGACGGCGATGAAGCCGCGCTGGGCCAGGTGATCGAGGCGCTGTTGGTCGCGGTCCCCGTCTCGCTCGCCTCGCTTGAAGACGCTGGCTCCGATCCGGCCTCCCAGGCTGGATCTGCGGGAGTCGCCGCGAGCGCAGCCGCTGCGAGCCATCTTTCCGACGGATGGGTGCGCTGGCTAGCGCTCGACTTGCTGTCGCGGCTGCTCGGCGAGGCGACGGTGCCGATGCTGCAAGCCGCCTACGCCGCTGGCGGGCAGCACGATGTGGCTTGGTTTCTGCCGCAGGTGGAGGCCCGACTCCATAGCCTCGGCGCGCCATGCCCAGCCGATGATGCGACGGCGCTACCTTGGATACCGCCACTCCCAGATCTCGGCGCCAGCATACTGAGTCGCTGCCCGCGTGTGGCACGCCGTGCGGCGGTGCTCGCAGCGGAGTCGCCTGCGCTCCAGGGCGCGCTCCAGACCCGCGCCGCCGTCGAACGCACCCTCGTCGCGCGCGGACAGCTGCTCGCCTCCTTCCTCGACGCTGAGGGCCTGCCGGCGGTCGATCTCGACGCAGATTTCCAGCCCTGGAGCGAGGTGATGACCGACCGCGACCGCGCAGCGCTGGTCGCCATGGAGGACGCCTGGATTGGGTAATGCGCACCTCCAGACCTTGATCCCCCGCGCGCTCCCGATCGCGCTGATCCTTTGTTTTTACGGGACGCTCGCGCACGGGCAGCCGTCCGTCGTGGGCCCTCGCGGCGCGGCGACCTCAGCGTCCTTCGCCGTCGCACCAACCCGCCTCAGCGGCGAGGTCGGGCGGCGGGCCACGCTGGTGCGCGCCTTGCTCGCCACCGGGCGCATCTCCGCGCCCGGCGCGGTGGAGGGTGATCCCGAGCTCGTGCTCAGCCAACCCGCGCCTCAGCCGCTGCATGTGCCACCAGGCGGCCTCGCGGCGCTGCTCGCTGTGTGTGTGCAGCACGGGCTGCTCGCCAACGACGCGGCCGCGGCCCAGCTGGCGGGGCGGCTCTGCGGTGGCCCGATGGACCAGGCGCAGCGCCTCGGCTGCTGGTTGGACGCGGTCGTCTGGGGGCAGCATGCCTTGGTCGACGGCGCGGCGATGGGCGCCCGTTCGCAGCCGCTGTCCCCCAACCTGCGCCGTCCCACCCAGAAGCAGCGCCTCGCCGACGCCAGGGACACGCTCGCGCGCCGCTTCCGGGCCGTGCGGCAGGTGGCGGCCGCCGTCGCGGCACCGACGGACCTCGCCGCGCACACCCAGCAATGGCTGGCCGAGCTCGGCCCCGGCAAATGGGCTGCCTACCGTGGCCTCGTCGCGGGTCTCGCCCACTACCGCAGCCTCAGCGCCCAGCCCCAGCCGCCGCTGCCTGCCGCCACGCCGGTCGCCGCGAAGCTCGCTTGGCACGACGCCAAGCTCCGCCGCAAGTGGCAGCGCAACGTGAAGGATACCCACCGCCAAGCGCTCCGGACGCGGCTGTGTTTTGAAGGGTACTGCGCCCAGCCGCCACCCGCGCCGCGCCCTGGCGATCCCGTTCGGCCCGCGCCGCCAGGGCTGCAGGCTGACCTCGCTGAGCAGCTGCGCGTGTGGCAGCGCCATCGCGGACTGCGCGACCATGGCCTGCTCGATCGCGCGACGGTCGCGGCGCTCGCGGTGCCGATGCGGCGTCGTGTCGACACCATTCGCCTGGCGCTGCAGCGGATGCGCGACGCGAGCGTCGGCGGTGATGACCACCTCTTCCTCGTCACCATCCCGGCGTTTCGGCTCGACGTGTGGCGCGACGCCAAGCTGGTCCGGAGTCACCGCGTGCAGGTGGGCCGGGGCATTAAGCGGCGCGGCCGGCGCTGGGTGCCGGGTTCGTGGACGCCGCAGATCGGCTCACAGCTGAAGTTCCTCGTCCTCAACCCAGAGTGGGTCGTGCCGAGCTCCATTCGTCGCGAGTATCGACCGAAGATCAAACGCGATCCCGACTACCTCGCCAAACACGGCTTCGAGGAGCGCACCACGGCTCGCGGGACGACGCTGGTCATGCGCGCGGGCGCCGGAAACCTGCTCGGGCGGGTCAAGTTCCTGTTCGCCAACGACCACCTGGTCTACCTGCACGACACGCCGAGCCAATGGCAGTTCAGCCGGCCGCGGCGCACGACGAGTCACGGCTGCGTGCGTGTGCAGCACGCCGAGGAGCTCGCTCGGTACCTCCTCAAAATCGACCGACCAGAGGGGTTCACCACACGTAGCTGGGGCAAGCTGATGGCGCGCGTCTCCAACAAGTGGAAACCGCTGCGCTCGGTGATTCGTATCGAGCTGGTCTACTGGACCGCCGATGTGACCGCCACGGGCCAAGTGCGGCTGTATCCCGATGTGTATCACTTCGACGAACCGGACCGCCGCCGCTGGCAGGCCGCGGACGCGGCGCGGTTGCAGGGCCTGCCGGGGAACCCTCCCGCGTCCGTCGGGATGCGAGCGCCTTAGCGGCGAACCTCCCCAGCGGAGCGGGGCGCGGCGTCAGTCGGCGTCAGTTTGCGTGGCGTCATCGCTGAGGCCGGCGTCTCCGCTCACGGTCGCGTCCCCTGGTAGACCGGTGTCGCTGGCGGCGCTGGTGTCACTGGCGCTGGTGTCACTGGCGCTGGTGTCACTGGCGCTCGCGTCGCTCGCCGCCGACCCCGTGTCTGCAGCCGCGCTCGTATCCGAACCTCCGACGGCGGCGTCCGTCACCCCACCGTCCATCGCAGCGCTCACGTCGAAGGCCGCGTTGCCGCCCGTGGCCGGGGTCGGAACCGGGTTCACCACGCAGCCGCCGAGGACCGCGCACAGGACGTAGATTCGCAGCCAGCGGCCACGCTGGGCGCCGACGGGAGATGGCAGGTCGTGCTCGTCGTGCTCACTGCGCGTGTCGAATGTCTGGTTCATGGTTCCACTCCGGATTGGCCGAACGTCTGCGTCTGGCGTCGTCGCGGTCGCGCCGCCGTCTGGTGTCCCTGGATGCAACCAACATGCCGGATGCCGCGTCCTACGTCGAATTCGCCGTCATCTGCCGACCTGAGCGCCGGCCGTCTCCATTGACGCGCCGGCAGGAAGTGTTCAATCTTTCCACTACTGTCCTATGATTCAGCACTCTGGTAGGAGACGACATGCGCTTTGGAAGTTGGCGAGCGGAGCGTTTGATCGGCGAGGGCGGTGGCGGACAGGTGTGGCTGGCGCGTCGCGTTGGCGGCGGCGAGACCGTGGTGCTCAAGCACACTCGCGCCCACGATGGTGACCAGATCGCCGCGCTCAAACGCGAATATCGCGCGCTCCTCGACGTGCCGTGTGCCGCGCTGCCGACCCCGGTGGCGTGGCTCGCGCCTGGTGTCGACGGCGCCGCGGCGCTGGTCATGGCGCGTCGCCCTGGCGTGCCGCTGACCGACGGCTTGGTCGATTGTGACGAGGCGCGGCTGGCCACGGTCGTCGCGCAGGGCTTGGAGGCGCTCCGCGCGCTGCATGCCGCCGGCTTTGTGCACGGTGATCTGCACCCCGGTAATCTGCTGGTGGATGCGGCCGGGCAGGTGTCGCTGCTCGACCTTGGCCTCGCCCAAGGTCCAGGTGACGTAGCCGCCTGGGGCGCCGGTCTCCCGGCCTATTCGGCCCCTGAGCGCTTGCGCGGCGAGGGCGTCGACGCGCGCGATGACTTGTTCTCGTTCGGGCTCGCGATCTGGCGGTCGTTGGGTCTCGACACGCCGTGGCCGGCGTATCCGGCGGCCTTGCCACAGGGGAGCGCCGCGCCCGTCATCCCCGCCGGGGCGCCCCACGCCGGCTTGTTGACCCTCATCGCAAGTTGGCTGCGACCGCGGCGGGCCGACCGACCCGCTGACGCAGAGGCTGCGCTCCGAGCGTGGTGCACCCGCACAAACGTGCAGCTGTCGCGCGGCGAACGGCTCGTCGCGTTGACGGACCATCCCTGGCGCTGGGGTCGCTGGCAGGGCCAGCCGCCGCTGGCTTGGCCGGAGCAATGCCGCGCCGTCACGGTCGCTGGCGAGCAGGGCTCAGGGCGCACAGGGGCCTTGCGTGCGTTGGCGCTAGCGACAGAGGGCGACGTCGTGTGGTTGGAGCCCGCGCATGCGCCAGGCGCAGATCCGCTGCGTCGCGTTGAATCGGAGCTGGTTCGGCAGGGGCGCCTCGCCGTGCCGGGCGCCGCCGCTGGCCACGCCGAACCGCAGGCCGGCGCCCTCGGTGAGCCGGGTGGCGAGGTCGCTGCGCACATCGACCGCCGCCTCGCCCGCATCGTTGACGCGCTGGGCGAAGACGGCCTGCTGCTCATTGACGACCTGCCTGACCTCATCGAACCCGTCCGCGACGCCGTCGTGCGCCTCGTGGCCCGGGGCGGCGGCGGCCCTCGGATCGCCTGTGTCGGCGCGACCGTCGGCGAGGTCGGTGCGGTGTTGCACCTGCCGGCTTGTGGCGCTGATGAAGTCGCCGCGGCGCTGCACGCCGCAGACGGCGGTCGCAGCTGGGACCTCGCGCTGTGCGAGGCGATCGCCGAGGAGATCGGGACCAACCGCGCGCGAATCTGGTCCGCTGCGGCGCGACTCATCCGCTCTGACCTCGTCTCCGAAGCCCCCGATCGCGTCGAGTTGGTCGGCACAGCCGCGGATGCGCGCCGGCTGCTCGCCGACGAGTTGACCACGGCGGCGGCGCTGCCGGCCGACCTGTCCGCCGCGCTCGCGCACCTCGCAGTGGCCGGGACCTGCGCGCCGGGGCAGGACGGCGATCCGATGCCGGCGCTGCCCCAGGCTGCCTTGGCGACGCCCGGTGTGCGGCGCCTGCCCGGCGGCGCCCTGCGCATCAGCCCCACGCAGGCGGAGCTGTGGCAGGGGCAGCTGCCGCCAGCCGCCTTGGTGAAGGCCGCCAGCGAGCGCGCGGCGTGGTTGCTGGATCGTGCCCCTGAGGCGTCGGTGCTGATGCGCGTCCTCGCGGCGCGCTACGGCGGTGACACGTTGCCGTCCGCCGCGGCCGTCACCGCCGTGTGCGAGGGCCTGCGACAGCGCGCAGAAGCGGGTCGCGCGCTGACGCTCGCCGACGCTTGGCTGTCGGTCTCGTCCGACCAAACCGGCGGGCCGGTGCGGTTGGCGGCGCTGCGCGCAGAGGTCGCCCTGGGGCGCTTCGCGACCGCGCGACAGCGCCACGACGCCGACGATCCGGCCTCGCAGCAGGCTCCGGAGATGCAGGTCGCCTTCGCTGAGTTGGCCTTCCGTCAGGGCGACTACCCGGCCGCCGTGCTCGCCGCCGACGCGGCGCTCGACAGCCTCTCTCCGCCAACGGAGGGGCCATGGCCCGATCTGGCGGCGCTCGCGCTCCTTTGGCGCAGCTTCGCGCGGACGTGGCAAGGCGAGTCGCGCGCGGCGGCGACGGATGTGGCGCGCGGCATGCAGGTCGCCGTCGGTCGCCCTCAGCTGCACTCGCAGTTCCGCTATTTGAAGGGATTGGCCTGCTATTACGCCGGCGCCCTCGATGACGCACGCACCCACTTCGCGTCGCTCGACGCCGCCGAGACACCCATCGCCGTGCAGTCGGCGGCCGCCGCCGGTCTGGGGCTCGTGGCGCACCGCGCCGGTGACTTGGAGGCGGCCCGCTCGGCCTACGACCGCAGCCGCCGCCTCGCGGAGACGGCCGGCGACCGCGGTCGTGTGCTGAACATGACGATGAACATCGCCACGATCGACCATGAGGCCGGCGATCTGGGGCGCGCTTTGGCCGGCTACGACCGGGTGATCGCCAGCGCGCGGCGGCTCGGCAACGCTGGCGCGCTGACGCGGTCACGCAACAACCGCGGCAACCTGCTGGCGCTGCTCGGTGACGCTGAACATGCCGAAGAGGACCTGCGCGCGGCCCTCGCCGATCTGCAAGAGGTCGGCAACCACTACCTCGTCGGCAACGTCTGCTGTGTGCTGGCGGAGCTCGCCCGCCGCGCCGGGCGCCCTGATGAGGCCGGTGCGTGGATCAGCCAGGCAGAGCACGCGCTGCGCGAGGCCGGCGCCAGCAATGAGCTGCGCGAGATTCGTCTGGAGCGCGGCTGGCAGTGGCTCGCCGCTGGGCGGGTCGACGAGGCCGAGCGCATCGCTGAGGAGGTCGTTGCCGCGGGTGAGGGCCTCGAGAGTGACGAGCTGCGTGCCCGCGCTGCGCACTTGTTGGGCCGCGTCGCCCTGGCGAGATTCGACGCTGATCCCGACGGCGGCGGCCAGACCGCGCTCCGCCAAGCCGCGACGCACCTCGATGCCGCCGCTCAGGGGTTGCCCGCCGGTAAGGGCATGACAGCGCTCGCTGTCGACGTCGATCGCGCGCTCGTGCTCGCCCTGCGCGGCCGCCGAGGCGAGGCCTCCCGCGTCGCGGATCTACAGCTCGCGCGCATGGACCGTGTCATCGGATCGCTCGACACCGCCCGCGCGCAGCGGCTGCGCAGCGCCCCGGAGCACCAAGCCACCCGCACCCTGCTGCGCTTGCTCACCGGCCAAGCCGGCAACGCGACGGCCGACCTCACCGAGACCAGTCGAATCCGGGGCCGCAACACCGTCTCGGCTGTGCTGGCCCTCAACCGACGCCTGAGCGCAGAGCACGACATGGATCGCCTGCTCGAGGTGCTGATGGACGCCGCCGTCGCGCTGACCGGTGGCGAGCGCGGCTTCCTGTTGCTCGATACCCGCGACGCGCCGCAGGCCGATCACCTCCCCGGCCCCGACGATCTCGACATCGCGGTGGCGCGGAACCTGGACCGCGAAAACCTGAAGAAACCGGCCCATAAGTTGAGCAACTCGATCGCGCTGGAGGTGTTTGCCCGCGGCGAACCCGTGCTCTCGATCGACGCGCAGGCGGACCCGCGCTACCAGAGCCATCACAGCGTGCATTCCGCCAACCTGCGCTCGATCCTGTGTGTGCCGATGAACCTGCGCGGCCGCACCATCGGCGTGCTCTATGTCGATAACCGTTTTACCTCCGGCGCGTTCTCCAACGAGCAGGCCGCCGTCTTGGAGGCGCTGGCGTCGCAGGCGGCCATCGCGCTGCACACCGCTCGGCTCATCGCGCGCTACAAGACCAGCGAGGCCGCCTTGGCGCGCAGTCACGCAGAGGTCGCGGGCCTCAACGCCCAACTCCAGGAGCAACTGGAGAGCACCACGGACGCGCTCAGCACCGCGCGTGAAGCCCTCGCGGCGGAGCGCCATGAGCTGGCGAGGCGCAGCGATTATGAGGCCATCAAGGGTCGAAGCGCGCAGCTGACACGCCTGTTCTCCCTGATGGATCGGGTCCGTGACCATCCGTTTAGCGTGCTGATCATCGGCGAGAGCGGCACGGGTAAGGAGCTCGTGGCCAGGGCGATTCACTTCACCGGCGCCCGCAAAGAGGGGCCCTTCGTCGCGATCAACTGCGGCGCGTTGCCCGAGAATCTTCTGGAGAGTGAGCTGTTTGGCCATGTGCGCGGCGCTTTCACGGGCGCTGTCGCGGAACGTCGTGGTCTGTTTGAGCAATCGGATGGCGGCACGCTCTTTCTCGATGAGATCGGCGAGATGCCCTTGGCGATGCAGGTCAAGCTGCTGCGTGTGCTGCAGACCGGGGAGCTGACGCGGGTCGGTGGCAATCGTGTGCGGAAGGTGGACGTGCGTGTGCTCGCGGCGACCCACCGTGATCTCGATGACATGGTGACGGAAGGCAGCTTTCGCGAAGATCTGCTGTACCGCCTCCGCGTCGTCGATCTGATGATCCCACCGCTGCGGGATCGGACGGGCGACATCCCCGTGCTGGTGGAGTTCTTTCTCGGGCGTCACCGTGCGGCGGGGATCGGCGATGTGTCGCGCATCACGCCGCGCGCGTTGCGCGTCATGCAGCGGTACCCGTGGCCAGGCAATGTTCGTGAGCTGGAGATGTTTCTGAAGAGCGCCTGCATCTTCGCTGAGAGCGACACGCTCGACGTGGCAGACGTCGCGCCGCTGCTGGAGCGGGGCGGCAAGGGCGCGCCCGGCGGACCGCGCGGAGGGACGGGGGAGCTGCCGAGCGAGGGCACGCTCGCAGATCTGGAACAGCAGGTGATCCTCGACCGTCTGGAGCGCATGGACGGTAACAAGCGGCAGGTGGCGCTGAGCTTGGGGATCGATCGGGGCACGCTCTACAACAAGCTGCGCGCCTACAAGGCGCTGTGAATGACGCTGGCGCCCGCGATTGCTTTTGGTCCCTGGTTGCTCGGTGAGGTGTTGGGTCTCGGTGGTTTTGCCGAGGTGCGGCGTGCGACGCCGGTGGTCGGTGGCGACGCGGTCGCGCTGAAGCGCCTGCTGCCGATGCTCGTCGACTCGCCGGCCGCGCGTGCGGCCTTTGAGGCGGAGCGCGTCGCGCTGGCGCTGGTTCGGGATCGCCACGTCGTCCAGCTGCTCCAGACCGGCGAGACGCGACGGCTGTGCTGGTTGGCGCTCGGGCTGGTGGACGGTGTCAGCCTCTGGCAGCTGTTGCGCTCCGGACCGCTCGCGCAGGGACCCGCCGCGGCGGCGCTGCACGACGCAGCGTTAGGTTTGGTGGCGTGTCACGCTGTCGACGTGCTGCACGGTGATCTGGCGCCCGGCAACGTGCTGATCGACCGGCTTGGCACCGCGCGCCTCAGCGACTTTGGCCTCGCCGCCAGCCCAGGTGGGCCAGACCGTGTCGGCGGCGCTGGCACGCCCGCGTTCCTCGACCCAGAGGCAGCCAGTGGGCGCCGCCGTTCGCCCCAGAGCGACGTTTTTGGCCTCGCTTTGCTCTGGGTGCGCACGCGCGTCGGCACCTCGCCGCTGGGCGCGGGTCCAGCCGCCGACCAGCGCCGTCGCGCCGCCGTCGGCGACCTCGATTTGGGCCTCGTCGCCGCCGCGATCGCAGACTTGCCGCAGGCCGCCGCTGACTGCGTGGTCGCCGCGCTGCGCAGTCGGTCGTCGCCGCCCTCCGCGGCGACCTTCGCGGCGGCGCTGGCGCCGGTGGCGCGCCGTGATGCGCTCGCAACCCTGGTTTTACGGGCTCCCAGCGCCAGAGTCACCACGCTGGACGCTGCCGAGGAGCGCGGCGAGCAGGTCACGGATCCACGCGGTGAGACGGTGACCCGCGTAGGCTTGCGCACCACTAGTCGTTGAGCTTGCGGGCGCGGTCGACTATCCTTAGCGGGCGTGATCCCCGCGTCGCTTCGGCTGACACCCCACGCGCCCCGCAGCAGCTCGCACACACCTCCGATCGCCCAGGTGGAGCGTCATGCGCTGGATTGAGATTTCTCCCGGCTTCGCCTGCAATTGTCGTTGCTCCGGTTGCTTTTCGTGCTCGGCCGAGGCCGGCGCGCAGATGGACTGGGCCGAGGTCCAGCGCTGGCTGTATTTCGGCCGTGAGCGCGGCGCCAAACACCTCTGGCTGTCAGGCGGCGAACCGACGCTGCGGCGCGACTTCCGCAAGACCCTGAAGCTCGCCAAGCACCTCGGCTATGAACGCATCAAAGTGCAGACCAACGGCATGTTGTTCGCCTATGAGGGCTTCGCCGAGCGCGCGGTCGCTGCCGGCATGAACGAGGTCAACCTGCTGCTCAAAAGCCTGGATCCTAAGGTCCACGACGCGCTCAACCGCACGCCCCGCTCGCATGAGCTGCTCACGGCCGGCTTGGAGCAGCTGCGCTTGGCCGCCCGCGACGCCCCGCTGCGTTTGGAGGGTGACTTTTTGATGACGACGCGCAACTGGTCAGAGCTGCCGGCCGTCGTCGCGCACTACGCAGATCGTGGCCTCGTGCATTTTAACATCTGGTTGTTTTCGCTCGTCGACCAAGGCAGCCGTGATCTGCGACGCCTCGTGCCGAAGGTGAGCGACTGCATGGCTGCGATGGTCGAGGCGTCCGACGTCGCGCGGGCGCACGGCGCGACGCTCTGCAGCCTCAACACGCCGCACTGCATGGTGCCGCCGAGCCACTGGTCCATGCAGTTCAACGCGGCGGGGATGGACTTAGCCGTCGTCAATCCCGGCGGTCACGTCTTCATGCTGGAGAAGAGCTCCATCGAGCAGAGGGTCTACGTCGACCGTTGCGACGCCTGCGCGGTGCGGAAGTGGTGCCACGGCATGCGAAGTGACTATCTGGCGGTCCATGGCGACAGCGAGCTCACCCCCGTCAGCGCCGAGGCTGCGGCCGGGGTCGACCCGCGCGGCTCGGTGCTTGAGATCTAGGCTGGCATCTGCGTGCGCTGCGTTGACCGACGGTCGCTCGTCTTCGTACGCTACGCCGACAGAATCAGTCTTTACGCTCGCCACCTCCGGAGTCGCGCCATGGCCGACATGCAAAACCAGCGCTACCGTCACTACCCGCAGTTCACCGAGGAGCACGACGCCCTGCGCAAGACCGTGCACGACTGGTGTGTGAATCGGCTGCATCCGCACGCTGAGGCGTGGGAAGCGGCGCGGCTATTTCCCCGCGAGATCTTCAAGGAGGCCGCAGATCTGGGCCTGCTTGGCATTCGGGTGCCCGAAGAATACGGCGGCCTCGGCCTAGACTGGTGGTTCACGACGGTCTGGGCGGAGGAGCTCGCGCACTGCGGCATGGCGGGCCTCGGGATGGCGTTGCTGGTGCAGAGCGACATGGCCACGCCGGTCATCGGCGAGATCGGCGACGACTACCACAAACGCAACTTCTGGCAGCCGGCCGTGCAGGGCGACGCGATCGCAGCGCTGGGGGTGACGGAGCCAGACGCAGGCAGCGACGTCGCCTCGATCCGCACCACCGCCGTGCGGGACGGCGACGATTTCGTGATCAACGGCGCCAAGACCTACATCACCAACGGCACCCGCGCCGATTTCATCACCCTCGCTGTGCGCACCGGCGAGGCGGGCTATGGCGGCATCAGCCTCGTGCTCTTCCCCACCAACACCAAGGGCTATCGGGTCACCCGCAAGCTCGAGAAGATCGGCAACCACTGCTCCGACACCGCTGAGATCGCGTTTGAAGACTGCCGCATCCCTGTTCGCAACCTGCTCGGCATGGAGAACATGGGGTTTTACTACATCATGCAGAACTTTCAGGGCGAGCGGCTGGTCGGCTCGCTGTCGACGATCTCGGCCGCGCAGCGCTGTTTGGACCTGACGGTGCAGTATTGTCGCGACCGCAGCGCCTTCAACAAGCCGCTGACCGGTTTTCAGACCGTGCGCCACCTGCTCGTGCAGCTCGAAGCCGAGATCGAGGCGGGTCGGCAGCTGTGCTATCGCGCCGTGCAGCTGGTGGAGGCGGGTGACGACATGGCCATCCGCGAGATCTCGATGGCCAAGCTCATCTGCGGCGAGCTGGCCAACCGTGTCGCGGACCGCTGCCTGCAGCTGCACGGCGGCATGGGCTACATGGCAGAGACGGAAGTCAGCCGGATATGGCGGGACGCGCGGCTGATCACGATCGGCGGCGGTACGTCGGCGATCATGCGCGAGATCCTGACCAAGGTGCAGGGGATCTAGCTGCTTTGAGTGCCGCGCTGTGTTCAGCGCTGCGCTGCGTTCAGGTCTGGGCGGCGCCCTCGCCAGCGCGCCTGCCGCTGACCCAGGCCCAGAGGAAATTGTAGCCACCGAGCCTGCCCGTCACATCGAGCAGCTCGCCACACAGAAACAGCCCCGGCGCGACGCGACTCTCCAACGTCTTGAGCCGCAGCTCGCTCAGGGGCACGCCGCCCGCCGTCACCTCGGCCGTTTTGTAGCCTTCGGTGCCCCGCCACGGCACCGCGCAGCGCTCCAGCTCGCGCATCAGGGCTTTGCGGGCGGGTTTGGCCAGCGTCGCCAGTCGCGCGTCGGACGCGACGCCGGCGCGACTCAGCAACAGATCGGCGAGCCGGGTCGGCAACGCGTCGCGCAGCGGCGAGGCCACCGTGCGACCGCCGCGGCCGTCGGCCAGGGCGGCGCGCCAGTCCTGCTCGCCAAAACGCAGCAGCAGCGTGCGCGACTCTCCGCCCGGGCAGGCGAGATGGTGGCTGATCTGCAGCACCGCGGGTCCAGAGAGACCGCGGTGGGTGAAGAGCAGATCGCCGTGTTCACGGGCGATCAGACGGTCGTTGTCGCGCACCTCGAGCGTCGCGCGGAGGCTGATCCCGGCGAGGCCCGCGAAGCCAGCGTCGCTCATCGTGATGGGGACCAGCGCCGGGAACCGCGGCGTCAGCGTGTGGCCGAGCTGCTGCACGACGCGCCAGCCGGTGCCGTCGCTGCCGGACTTGGGCAGCGACAGCCCGCCCGTCGCCAGCAGTACACGCTGGGCACGCAGCGCTGGTCGGTCGTCGAGCCGGAGCTGCCAGATGCCGTCGCCGTCCGCGGCGAGCGCGTGGACTCGGGCGCCGGTGACGAGGTGCACCCCCGCCGACTTGCAGGCCCGCAGCAGCGCGGTCAGCACGTCGCGGGCGCTGTCGCTGCGCGGAAAGACCTTGCCGCCGGGCTCTGTCTTGAGCGGCAGGCCCAGATCTTCGGTGAAGAAGCGGTGTACGTCCGCAAGTGGCCAGCCGCGCAGCACGTTGCGCATCGCGTTGTCGGAGCCATGGGTGAAGAAATCGCTGAGCTGCACCTCGGACGGCAGCACGTTGCAGCGCCCGCCGCCGCTGGCGAGGATCTTGACGCCGGGTCTGCGGCCGCTCTCCAGCAGCGTGACGTCCGCGCCGGCCCGCGCCGCGAAGAGCGCGGCGGTGAGGCCCGCGGCACCAGCGCCGACCACCACCAGCGGCAAGACGGGTTCGGCGGCGTGGCTGGCGTGCGGGGGCGTTTGCGTTGGGCGTGGTGGCGTCATCGCCACGCGCTGTAGCCGGTTTCGGCGCGGATGAAAAGTTCCGCCGTGCATGGAGCCGAGACGAAAGCGCGGGCAGCATTCCGCCCACGCCGCTGCGCCTCGACCTACCATGGTAAACTGCGGTAAGGAGGAGCAGCACAAGCCGTCCAGACCACCTCGGAGAAGCTTCGCCGCGCGCTGCCCGGCTCGCCTCTTCGGCGCCTTCCTCCCCTCGTCCCCAACCAAGCGGAGCTGCCCATGGCCGTGTTGCCAAGTCGCCTCTCGACCCACAGCGTCGACTATCGTGAGCGCCGGGCGCACATGCAGCAGCTGCTCGCGACCCTGCACGGCCACCTCCTGCACGCGCGCAGCGTGGGCGGCGACCGGGCCCTCAATAAGCTGCGAAAACACGGCAAACTCAGCGCACGGGAGCGTGTCGAGCGATTGCTGGACCGCGACGGCAGCTTTCTGGAGCTGTCGCCGCTCGCTGCTTTTGGCCAGTACGACGACGATAGCCCGGGCGCCGGCTGCATCACTGGGATCGGTCACGTCGCGGGGCGGCTGTGTGTCATCTCCGCCAACGACACCCGGGTCAAAGGCGGCGCGATCTACCCGGCGACGGCGGACAAGATCGTGCGCGCGCAGCAAATCGCCCAGGAAAACGGGCTACCCAGCGTCGCGTTGACGGAGTCGGCGGGCGCCAACCTGCTCTACCAAGCCGAGCTGTTCGCCATGGGCAACCGCGGCGGCCGCAGCTTCTGCAATCAGGCGCGCATGTCGCGCGAGGGGCTGGCCCAGATCAGCCTAGTCTTTGGTTCCTCCACGGCCGGCGGCGCGTATGTGCCTGGCATGAGCGACATCAACGTGATGGTGCGTGGCAAAGCGAGCGTCTATCTGGCCGGTCCGCCCTTGGTCAAAGCCGCGCTGGGTGAGGACGCCACGGACGCCGAGCTTGGCGGCGCGGAGATGCATCACACCGTGAGCGGGCTCTGCGACTACCTCGCCGAAGACGACGCCGACGCGATCCGCATCGGTCGGGAGGTCGTCGCCAACCTGGGCCGGCCGATGCACGCCGTGGAGCGGGCGACCCCGGAGCCGCCGCGCTACGATCCCGACGAGCTGCTGGGCATCGTGCCGGCTGACCTGCGGGTGCCCTTCGATATCCGCGACGTGATCGCGCGCATCGTCGATGGCAGCCGCTTCGACGCGTTTCGTCCGGGCTATGGCGAGACGCTGGTGTGTGGCATCGCCCACATCGACGGCTATCGGGTCGGGATCCTGGCCAACAACGGGCCGCTGTTCTCTAGCGCCGCTCAGAAGGCGACGCACTTCATCCAGCTCTGCAACCAGCAGCGCACCCCGCTCGTCTACCTCCAAAACATCACGGGCTACATGGTCGGCGTGAAGGCGGAGCGCGGCGGCATCGTCAAAGACGGCTCGAAGATGGTGCACGCCGTCTCCACCGCCACCGTGCCGCAGTTCACCGTGCTGGTCGGCGGCAGCTATGGCGCCGGCAACTACGGCATGTGTGGGCGCGCTTTCGACCCGAGAATGCTGCTGACGTGGCCCTGCGCCAAGATTGGCGTCATGGGTGGCCCGCAGGCCGCGCGGGTGATGCGGATCGTGCAGGAGGCGGCGCTTCAGCGCATGGGCGGGCAGGCGTTGGCGTCGGATATGGACGACATGGAAGCCGCCGTGATCGAGGAGTTCGACCGCACCGCGGACCCCTACTACGCCACCAGTCGGCTCTGGGATGACGGCATGATCGACCCGCGTCACACCCGGCAGGCGCTCGCGATCGGGCTGGCGGCGGCGTGGAATCGAGACGTGCGCGCTGAGGGTCAGCCGCGGTTCGGCGTGCTGCGCATGTAGCCCACCGGGGCCGCCACAGAGCCGCCCAGACGCTCTCTCAGATGGATGCCACCTTCGGGCCAGGAGCCTCGTGATGCACGGACCCTTCGAGACCTTGCTCATCGCCAATCGCGGTGAGATCGCTGTGCGCATCATCCAAGCGGCGCGGGCCCTCGGTCTGCGCACCGTCGCCGTCTACGGCACGGCTGATCGGCAGGCCACGCACGTGGCGATGGCCGATGAAGCGGTGTGGATCGGCGACGAGGCGACGGCGGTGCCGTACCTGCAAATCGACCGGATTCTCGAGGCCGCAGCGCAGACGGGCGCCCAAGCGGTGCATCCTGGCTACGGCTTCTTGGCCGAGCGGGCCGACTTTGCGCGCGCGGTCATCGACGCAGAGTTGGTCTGGGTCGGTCCGCCGCCCCACGCGATGACGGCCATGGCCGAGAAGGACACGGCGAAGGCGCGCGCCGAGGCGATCGGCGTCGCGGTCGTGCCGGGCGTGCAGGCCCGCGGCTTGAGCTGGTCCGAGCTGGCCGATGGCGCGAACCGGATCGGTTTTCCGTTGCTCGTCAAGGCGGTGTCCGGTGGTGGCGGTCGCGGCATGCGTGTGGTCCACGAGCCGGACGATCTGGAGCCGGTGATTACGTTGGCCCGGCGCGAGGCGGCCAACGCGTTTGGCGACGATACGCTGCTGCTTGAGCGCTACGTCGCGTGCGGGCGTCACATCGAGGTGCAGGTGCTCTGTGACCACCACGGTGGCGCGGTGCATCTCTTCGAGCGTGAGTGCTCCGTGCAGCGGCGGCATCAGAAGCTGATCGAAGAGTCTCCGGCCCCTGGGCTGACCACGGCCACGCGTCAGGCCCTCTACGATGACGCCGTCCGCCTAGTGCAGTCGATTGGCTATGCCGGCGCAGGCACGGTCGAGTTCTTGCTCGACGACGCGACCGGTGAACGCTTCTTCTTGGAGGTCAACGCCCGCATTCAGGTCGAACATCCGGTGACGGAGCTGATCACGGGCGTCGACCTCGTGCAAAGCCAGCTGCGCATCGCGATGGGTGAACCGCTCTGGCTCACCCAGGCCGATATCCTGACCCAAGGTCACGCCATGGAGGTGCGGCTGTGCGCTGAGGACGCGCGTGACGACCATCGCCCTCAGGCCGGCGAGGTGCAGGCTTGGCGTGCGCCGCCCGGTGTGCGCGTCGACACGGCGCTGCAGGCCTCCGACCGGGTCTCGGTGCACTACGACTCCATGGTCGCCAAGCTCATCGCTCACGGCCCGGATCGCCTGACCACGCTGCGTCGGCTCCGGCGCGCGCTCGATGTGACGGAGCTCACCGGTCTCAGCAGCAATCGCGCCTTTCTGGCCGCCGTTCTCGACCACGCCCGCTTCCGCGCCGGCGGCGTGACGACCCGGTTCCTCGACACCCACGACATCGCCGCGCCGCGAGACCCGATCGGCGATGGCTGGCTCGTCGCCGCTGCCCTCCTGCGCCATGGTGAGCGGCTGAAAGGCCGATTTCGCAGCAACGCGTGGCGTGCGGACGTCACGCTGCTGACCCAGTCATCAGGCGATCGCGCCCATGTCTACCTAGACTACGCGGGCGACAACGCGTGGCGGTTCGCGGTGGATCATCACCCCGATCCCGACCTGCTCCTCCCCGTCTCGCCGACCGGCCACGCGCGGCTGATCGCGGCCGGCGATGGCTGGCTGCGCCTCGAGGTGGAGGGCCGTCTGGCGACGTATCGTGTGCGCGAGACGGCGCACGTGCCAGGCGAGCTAGGCCGCACCGTGTGGATTCAACGACCCGGCCACGACTCGGAAGCGCTGGTCGAAGGCACGCTGTTGCCGGAGCCAGCGCCGGAGCCGCTCCCGGCCGGTGCCGTGATCTCACCGAGCGCTGCGATGGTTGGCGCGGTGCATGTCGAGGTTGGGGCGACCGTGGCGGCGGGCGACGACTTGGTCACCGTCGAAGCCATGAAGATGCTGACCGTGCTGCGCGCCCCGGAAGCTGGGCTGGTGCGGGCGCTGCATTGTGCCGTGGGCGAGAGCGTGAGCGCCGGTCAACTGCTAGTGTCCATCACGGCGTAGTGGCAGCCTCGGTGCGACGGCCGCGCGTGGATGGGCTCAGGGAGGACGAATGAGACGAACACCTCGCGATCGCAACGTGCGCAGCCTGCGCGTGATCGCCGTCGCGTTTGGGCTCGTCGCCTGCAGCAGCGAACCCGCCGGCTCCGGCTTGGCGGTCGACGCGTCGCTCGACGGTCCCGCATCGGACGCGCGCGTCGCAGCCGGAGATGACACCGCGTCGTCAGACGATGGCGCCACCGCGGACAGCCGCGTCACCGCTGCGAGTGATGCAACCGGCAGCGGGGACACGGCGGCGCGTGGCGCGACCGACGCGGCTGCGCGCGCGACAGACGCCGCGGGTGGCGGCGCCGGGGCGGCCTGCGCCGGAGATGACGACTGCGCCACCGGCGCCTGTGTCTTGGCGCGCGGCGGCGGCAAACGCTGCGCTGCGAGCTGTGACAAGACCTGCCCGACCGGCCAGCGATGTGTCTACGCGGCGGCGTACCAAACCAACCTCTGCGTCGACGCGCACCTCAGCCTGTGCGATCCGTGCAGCAGCTCGATCGCTTGCCGCCACCTGGGCGGCGACGCCAGCGCCTGCGTGGCGTGGGGTAGCGCCGGCAACTTCTGCGGCAGCTGGTGCGCGGCCGACGCCGATTGCCCCACCGACTTTGTCTGCGCCCCTGGCAAGGATGTCGCTGGCCTCGCCGTGAAGCAGTGCCGACCCGCGGCTGGCGGCGTCTGCAGTTGCAGCGTCAGCGCCGTCGAATCGGCTGCAAAAACAAGCTGCGGCGCGGGTAGCTGCTTGGGCACCCGCACCTGCACCACCACGGGACTCTCGGCCTGCTCGGCACCCAAGGGCAGCGCCGAGACGTGTGATGGCGCCGACAACGACTGCGACGGCGTCACGGATGAAGCCGGCGCGGCTGGGTGCACGCAGACCTATGTCGACCTCGATGGAGACGGCCACGGCAGCGGCAAGCTGGGCCCGTGTCTGTGCAAGAGCCCCGGCGTCAGCAAGGGCGGCGACTGCGACGACACCAACAAGACCGTGTATCCGGGCGCGACCGAGGTCTGCGACGGCAAGGACAACGACTGCGACAAAGCTGTGGATGAGGCCGGCGCGACGGGCTGCAAGACGTACTACGTCGACGCCGACGAGGACGGCTACGGCGGCGCGGCCAAGGCGTGCCTGTGCGCCGCCACCGGGACCTACAGCGCGACGAAAGGCGGCGATTGCGTGGACAGCGACAAGGCTGTGAACCCAGGCCAGGCCGAGGTCTGCAACGGCAAAGACGACAACTGCAAGGGCGGCAAGGATGAGGGCGGCGTCTGCGCGCCGGCCACGCCGCAGGTCTGCTACCCGGGCGTCGACAACAAGTACACCGGCTGCTACGGGCTGGTGGCGCTCTCCACCATCAAGGATTCTGCCTACGTGTGGCCGGCGAGCAGCGCGTCGAACTACAAGCCGCCGGTCTATGTGCTGGACCTGACGAAGGTCTCGGCGAGCACGAAGATCGCGAAGAACTTCGTGTTGAGTGAGGTGATGTCGGCGAGCAAGGGCAAGTATGGCGTGTTCTCCGCCCAGACGGTGGCGCGCCTGCAAGCGGTGCGATCGCAGCTGGGGACGGCGCTGACGGTGAACAGCGGCTTTCGCAGTCCAGGCCACAACAAGGGCATCTCCGGCGCCGCGCCGTTGTCTCGGCACCAATGGGGCGACGCCGCCGACGTGACCACCAAGGGCAAGACCACGCTGCAGAAGATCATCGACGTCTGCAAAGCCAACAGCGCGGACTACACGCAGCTCTACACGACTCACGTGCACTGCGACTGGCGCAACGATCCGGCCGGACACGACTTCTGGCCGAAGAAACCGGCCCCACCGCCGCCTTTGACGGGCGCCTCGCCGCCGCCGCCACCGCCGGCTACACCACCCCCGCCGTCGCCCACGCCAGGGCAGGACGCCGGCCATGCAGACAGCCACGCCCACAGCCCGGCGCCGCGTGACGCCGCGTGGCGCGCCGCGTGGCAGGCCGCGCTGTGGGCGCAACCGGTGGTGATCCGGTCGCTGCGTCGGGGGGAGGACCGCTGGCTTGAGCTGGGTATGACCTGGGGGCGCGCGTTCGACGAGGGTACACCGTGGGTGACTTGGACCGTGCGCTCGCCCCGCCTCACGCGGCGCGTCGAGCCCAGCGTGCACACGACGGTACCGGATGACGCGTGGGTCTGCTGGGAAGTCGGTGCGATGTTACGTGGTTGCGCGCCAGCCAACGCACTTGAGACCGGCGCAGCAGACGTGTCCAGCCGCCCGCCACCCAGCCGCCGGAAATCGGCGCATGCGCATTCTACCCACGCGCCCCAGCCATCCCGGAGGAGTCGATGAGCGATCCCAACCAACCAGCCGTGATCACCTGTGCGCTCACCGGCGTGCTCACCGACCCGGCGCAGCACCCGGTCCCGGTCACACCGGCGCAGATGGCCGATGAGGCGGAGCGCGCGTGGAACGCCGGCGCGACGGTCGTACACCTGCATTTCCGTGACCAACGGCCCGGCAAGGGGCATCTGCCGTCGTGGCGCCCGGAGGACGCAACCGACGTCGCCGAGGCGATCCGCGCGCGCTGCCCGGAGCTGCTGCTCAACTTCAGCACCGGCGTCTTTGGCCCCGATATTTCGGCCCCGCTCGCGTGTCTACGTGCTGCGCGGCCCGAGATCGCGGCGCTAAACGCGGGCTCGCTCAACTACCTTAAGCTGCGCCGCGACGGCAGGTGGGCGTGGCCACCGATGCTTTTTGACAACGCCGTGGCCAAGGTCGAGGGCTTCATCGCCGCCATGAGCGAGCTCAACATCGTGCCGGAGTGCGAGTGCTTCGACACGGGCATCGTCCGCAGCGTCGCCATGTTCCGCCGCGCCGGGATGCTGGCCGATCCGGTGCACATCAGCTTGGTGATGGGGGTCGCCTCGGGGATGCCCGCCAAGGCCGCGTGGCTGCCGCTCTTGGTGGAGGAGATGCCCGAGGGCGCTCACTGGCAGACGATCCTCATCGGTCGGCAGGAGGTCTGGCCGGTGCATCGCGCCAGCGCGGAGCTGGGTGGTCACCTGCGCACCGGGCTGGAAGACACGTTCTATCTCCCAGATGGCAGCAAGGCCACGAGCAACGGACCGCTGGTCGAAGCGCTGGTGAAGACCGCGCGCGAGGTCGGCCGTGGCGTCGCCACCATCGCCGAGACGCGCGCTGTCTTTGGCTTGCCGCCGGCCGGCTAGATACTGCCCGACTCCTGCTTCTTCTTTCGGATCATCTCTTTGAGCTTCGCGATGAGCTCGCAGCTCTTCTCGTAGCCGTTCTTGCAGTTCGTCTGGATGATCTTGAGGCCTTCAATGCGGCGCTTTTTACCCGGCGTGTCGCCTTTGCCGAGCAACAGCCACGCGCCGACGCCATGGCACGATTTGAGGTTGCCGCCGTCACAGCGCCGCGCCACCGTGCGCACGTTCTCGGGCGCGCTGTAGGGCAGGGCAGACTCCGAGACCTGCCGCGCGCCGCTTGAGGACGAGCTGGCGGGGCTGCTCGTCGTGCCGCTGGTGGTCGACGAGCTGCCCCGACGGGCCAGCACGTTCGCGCGCTTGCACGATGGCTGGTAGCCCTCTTTGCAGGCGTGGCGCAGGAAGCGCCGCCCCTCGTCCTTTCGATCCTTGCCAGCGCCGCCGACCATGAACCAGATACCGATCCAGTTGCACGATTTCATGTCGCCGTCGTCGCATTCCTCGGCCTTCGACATCGCTTTGCCGGTCGCCCGATTGGGCATGCTGTTGACCGCGCCGATGCCGCCAGAGGCGCCGCCGCATCCCGCCATCATGGGGCTCAGCAGCAGCGTCGGCAGCAGTAGCCCCAGCAGGACGCGACGGAGCGCGTCGGCTTCGCTCCCGGGACGAGAGGTGGCAGAAGACAGGCGTACGGGGTGAGACGGCATCAGCATCGCGGACTCCAAGTGCGGAACAACAGATAATCGGGCGGCACCCAATGGGTGCGGCGATCCTACACGGCAGTCCAGCCCAACAAAATCCACGTGAGCGCCGACGTGTGACGCGAGGATCTGGACGCGTTGTACCGAGCGATGTGGCCGCCACGCCCGTCGTGTACGGCGAGACCACGCTTGAGATGTCGCCGCGATTGAGGCCGACGCTGGCTGCTTTGCGCCCGTACAATGGGGCGTGGCGGTGGCAGACAAGGCGCGGCAGGACCGCGCCGCTCAGACCCTGCGTGCGTTCTTGCCGCTCATCGACACCAAGGCCGCGCCTATTGGGCCGATGCGCGTGAAACCTGGGGCTTCAGCGCCGGACGTCGGCTGGTTCCGCCGACTCGGCGTGCCGTCGCTTGGGTTGTTCACCCATGGCGAGCGCTACTTCGATTATCACCACACCGCCGCGGACACGGTCGACAAGGTGGATCCCGCCGAGCTCGGCCGCGCCGCGGCGGCTATGGCGACGTTGGCTTGGCACTTGGCGGAGCGAGGCCCGCGCCTGGGAGACTAGCTTTCGCCGACTTGCGACCGGGTGACTTGCGACCGGGTGACTTGCGATCGGGTGACTTACGGCCGGGTGAGTTGGGGCTGGCCGACTGGGGGCTGGCCGACTGGGGGCTGGCCGACTGGGGGCTGGCCGACTGGGCTGCCTGCGCCTCCGGGCCCGGATGCCGGCCGTGCAATCCCCAGTAGATCTCCCGATACCGCTTCGCCGACACCGTCCAACTCGGATCACGCGCCATCCCGGCCTGCTGCATAGCGCGCCACGCCGCCGGTTGGTGGCGAAACAGCCGGACGGCCTCCTCGATCGCCCAGCGCAGGCCTTGCGGGTCGGCGTCGTCAAACACCACCCCTGTGGCGACCTTGCGGCGCAGGGCGTCCGGGCTCGCGTGGACCACCGTATCGGCGAGCCCTCCGGTGCTGTGCACGATCGGCGGCGTGCCATAGGCCATGGAGTAGAGCTGGTTGAGGCCGCACGGTTCGTAGCGACTCGGCATCACGAAGGCGTCCGCGCCGGCCTCGATGCGATGACTCAGCCCCTGGTCGTAGCCAATGTGGACGGCGATGTGGCGTGGATACCGCGCCGCGAGCCTGGAAAATCGGTGTTCGAGCGCTGGATCACCGCCCCCGAGCACGATGAGCCGCGCGTCGGCGGCGATCACGTCTGTGGCGACCTCCGCGAGCAGATCGAGGCCTTTTTGCCAAGCAAATCGGCTGATGCTGGCCAACACGGGCTGGGTCGCCGTGGCCTGCAACCCCACCTCGCTGAGCAAGGCGCTCCTGCACGTCGCTTTGCCGGTCAGGTTCGTCGCGTCGTACGGCGCGGCCAGGTGGGGATCCGTGGCTGGGTTCCACGTGTCGTCGATCCCGTTGAGCACGCCGAGCAGCTTGCCGCGGTGGCGGCGGAGCAGGCCGTCAAGTCCACCGGCATAGGCAGGTGTGCAGATCTCTTTGGCGTAGGTTGGGCTCACGGTCGTCACCGCGTCGGCCCACACGATGCCGGCTTTCATCAGCATGAGATCGCCGAAAAACTCGAGGCCGCCGGGGTTGAAGTCATGGCTCGGCAAGCCCAGCTCGTAGGCCGCGCGTACGGGGAACCGACCCGGATAGCCGAGGTTGTGGATGGTGAAGACCGAGCGGCAGCCGCGCCACGCGCTCGGTCGCTCCGTCGCCAGCCAGTACGGCGCCAGGGCCGTCTGCCAGTCGTGGGCGTGCAGGATGTCCGGCGCGCCGCCGAGCAGCTCCGGCGCCGCGGCCATGGCTGCGCGCACAAAGACCGCGAAGCGCAGCGCGTTGTCGCCAAACGCGCGGTGGTCAGCGCCGTGGTAGAGGCCGTCCCGGTCGAAAAAATCTGGGCAATCGATGAAGCCGACGCGGCGGCCCGAGCTGTCGACGCCGTCAGTCTGCGCCGCCGGCTCGGCCACCAGCGCGCGCCATCGCCATCGCCCGACGGGCAGCGCCACCACGCCGGCCACGCCCGTGTCGCGCAGTCGCCAACCGGCCGCCGCCACCGCTGCTTTCGCGTCGCGATAGGCCGGCAGCCACAGCCAGACGTCGTCGCCGTTGCGGTGTTGCGCGGCGCTCAGCGCGCTCGTCACTTCGGCCAGCCCGCCGCTGCTCGCCCATGGCCGACCCTCTGAGCTGAGATGAACGATCTTCATCCGCGTGACATCGTCGAGTCGTGGGAGTGCCGGCTGCGTGTGGCTGCGACGTAGGAGCCGCGTTTTTTCCGCATCACCGGGCCAGCGTGGGGATCGCGCTCGAGCAGGGTCACCATGTCCCACGCTGACTCAATCGGCCCCCTCGCGGGCACATGGGTGCCTTTGGGGAGCACGACCACGCCGCCGGGGGTCACCCACGGAAAACGCGCGCGGTCCGCCGCCTGGTCGTAGCCGATGACGGTGCCCGCCTCGATCGAGCAGTTCTTGTCGAGCAAGACCCGCCGCAACCGCGCGCCGGCGCCGATGGTGCAGCCGCTCAGGACGATGGACTCGTCGACCTGACTGTTGACCTCGAACAGACAGTCGTAGCCGGCGATTACGTTGGCCAAGCTGGCGGAGCTGACGATGGTGCCTTCGCAGACCAACGAGTCGACCAGCTCGCCGCTCCGGCCGATGCCGCCGTCGCGCACAAACTTGGCGGGCGGATAGTTGCGCTGCGCCATGCGGATGGGCCACTCGCGGTTGTAGAGGTTGAACTCCGGCAGCGCGGCCCGCAGGTCCATGTTGGCGTCGAAGTAGCTGTCGAGCGTCCCCACGTCGCGCCAGTATGGTGTGTGCGCCGTCGCCTCGCCGGGGATGCGGTTGTTGTGGAAGTCATAGACGTAGATCGGGCGCCCGTCCTTGAGCATGCCGGGGATGATGTCGTTGCCAAAGTCGTGATCGGAGTCGGGTCGGTCCGCGTCTGCGATGAGCACCTCCTCCAACACGTCGGCGCGGAAGATGTAGTTGCCCATGCTGACGAGGCTCCACCCCGGCCGCCCCGGCATCTCGGTTGGCACGGCAGGTTTCTCCTGAAAGCCCGTGATCCTGCCGCTTTTGTCGACCTCGATGACGCCAAACCGCGACGCCTCCGCCACCGGCATCGGGCAGGCCGCGATGGTGAGCTCGGCGCCCGTCTCGATGTGAGCCGCTTCCATCTGGTCGACGGCGAAGCGATAGATGTGGTCGCCACCAAACACCGCGACATGCTGGCAGTGCGCGTCGCGGATGAGGTTCATGTTCTGCCAGACGCTGTCGGCGGTGCCCTCGTACCAGTGGTTGCCGCGCCGCATCTGCGCAGGAACGGCCTCGATGAACATGCCGAAGCTGGACAGTGACCAGTTGCGGTTCAGGTGTTGAATGAGGCTCGACGCCATGAACTGGGTCAGCACGTAGACGTGGCGATAGCCCGAGTTGACGAAGTTGCTCAGCACAAAGTCGATGATCCGATAGCGCCCTCCGAAGGGGACGGCCGGTTTAGCGCGGTGGCAAGTCAGTGGGGCGAGGCGAGAACCCTTGCCGCCGGCCATGATCATCACGAGAGTTTGCACAGTAAGACTCCTGCGTCCGCGGTTGGGCGTCTCTACGCTATGCGCGCTGCGAACTACGTCAACCGCGATCGCACTTTCCCCGCGCGCTGGCGACAGTTATGTTGCAGCGTACCCGCTGCCGATTTGGCCATTCTGCTGGAGGTCTCCATGTCCCACCGCGTCACTCATCGTATCGTGATCGCCTGGTCCTTGCTCATCGCAGCCGGTTGTTCGGACACGGATCTCCTCGATCTGGGCCCGTACGCTGCTGGGGTCTACGAGGCGAAGGCGGGGGACGTCGGGATCGGCGCCGACGTGCTGATCGACGCGATCGTGCAGCAGGACACCAACACAGGTGATGCAGGAGAGACGCCTGATACGGCGGTGGACGCTGGGCCGGATGCGGGCGACGGCGGCGGGGACACGGCGACAGATTCGGTCAGCAGCGCTGATGCGGCCGCGCTTTGTGGGGCATGTGACGACGGCAACGTCTGCACGCTCGACACCTGTGATCCGGCGACCGGCGCCTGCAGCCACGTGGCGACGAGCGCGCCGTGCAGTGATGGCAATGGCTGCACGACCAAGGATCTGTGCGTGGGCACGGTCTGCACGGGCACCGCGCTGAGCTGCGACGACGGCAATCCGTGCACCACCGATGGCTGTGAGCCCACTGGCGCCAACGCGGGATGTAGCCACGGCGCTGCGGCTGGAGGGTGTGACGACGGCGACGCCTGCACGACGGCGGACGCGTGCGCTAAGGGCGACTGTGTCGGCGGGCCGGCCCTGAACTGCGACGACGGCGAGGCCTGCACGGCGGACAGCTGCGACCCGCTCAAAGGCTGTAAACACAGCGCGACAGACGCCAAGGGCTGCGACGACAGTGACCCGTGCACCGGCGGTGACACGTGCGCGGGCGGCACGTGCGCCGGGGTCTCCAACGGCACCTGCGGCTGCACCGCTGACGCCGATTGCGCCAAGTTTGCGACTGGTGATCTGTGCGCTGGCAAGCTCGCGTGCGACACGACAACCAAGCAGTGCGTCCTGAAACCCGGCAGCGCGGTGGTCTGCGCGGCGCCCGGCGCCTGCGGCACGGAGGCGTGCGATAAGAAGACCGGCAGCTGCGTGAAGACGACCGAGAAAGACGGCACCGCCTGTGACGCCGATGGCAGCGCGTGCACGGTCGCAGACGCTTGTAAGGCCGGCGCCTGCGTCGCCGGCGCGACCACCGACTGCGACGACAAGAACCCCTGCACCGACGACGCCTGCAACCCGAAGCAGGGCTGCCTGCACAGCCCGAACAACAAGGTCTGCGACGCGGACGGGGACACGTGCACGGTCGTCGACTACTGCCAGAATGGCGGTTGTGTGCCCGGCTCCCCCAAACTCTGCGGCGACGGCAAGGCTTGCACCGCCGACAGCTGTGACAGCAAGACGGGCAACTGCATCTACGACAGCGCCGCGAAAGACGGCGCGCCGTGCGACGCGGACGCCTCGATCTGCACGCTCAAAGACGTCTGTAAAGCTGGCGTTTGCCTGCCGGGCAGCGACCTGAAGTGCGACGACGAGAACCCGTGTACGAGCGATGGCTGCAATCCCCTCACCGGCTGCACCCACGCCAAGAACGCGCAGGGGTGCAGCGACGGCAACGGCTGCACGGTTGGCGACGTCTGCACGGATGGTGGGTGCAAGGCGGGCGACCTCAAGACCTGTATCGACGGCGACAAGTGCACCCTCGATGGCTGCGACGCCAAGACCGGGTCGTGCACGTTCGTGGAGATCGTGGGGTGCTCGAAGAAGTGCACCAACGCGGCGAACTGCGATGACAACAACCCCTGCACCAACGACATCTGCGACAGCGGCATCTGCAAAAACCCCGCAAACGCGGCGCAATGTGATGATGGCAGCGTGTGCACCTCGGGCGAGGCGTGCAGCGGTGGCGCGTGCGTGGCGAGCGGCGCGAAGAGCTGCGATGACGGCAACCCCTGCACCGACGACAGCTGCCATCCCAAGGCCGGCTGCCAGGCGACGGCGAACAGCGCGCCGTGTGATGCCGACGGCGACAAGTGCACGCCGGTGGACCTCTGTAAGGACAAGGGCTGCACAATCGGGCCCAAAAAAGCCTGTGATGACGGCAACGCTTGCACAAAGGACAGCTGCGACGGAAAGACGGGGGCCTGCGCCCACGACGCCGCGATCTTCGCCGGTGACCCCTGCGACGCCGACGGCTCGGCCTGCACCGTCGCGGACACGTGCGCGGGCGGCATCTGCGCCAAGGGCAAGGCGCTCGCCTGTGACGACAACAACGTCTGCACCACCGACAGCTGCGACCCAAAGACCGGCTGTGTGTTCAGCCACGCCGCCGGCACCTGCGAGGACGGCGACGCGTGCACGGTTGGTGACAGCTGCGCCAAGGGCGTGTGCGTGACGGGTAAGACCAAGAGCTGTGACGACGGCAAGGCGTGCACCACGGACGCGTGTGACAGCAAGACCGGCGGCTGCGCGGCGACGCCGATCCCGGGTTGCGGGGGTTTTTGCGCGAAAGACGCAGACTGCGACGACAGCAACGGCTGCACCGTCAACAGCTGCGATGTGTCGACCGGCGGCTGCAAAAGCGTGCCGCGGGTTGGCAACTGCAAGGACGGCGACAAGTGCTGGCTGTACGGCGTGTGCAGCGATGGCAGCTGCGTCGGCGGCAACAAGGCCAAGTGTGACGACGGCAACGCGTGCACGACCGACACCTGTGAGGGGAGCAGCGGGCAGTGTGTCTTCACGGGCCACAGCAAGGCCTGCGACGACGGCGACCCCTGCACCGAGGGCGACGTCTGCGCGTTCGCGAAATGCACCTCTGGCAGCAAGAAGGCGTGTGACGACAAGGACGTCTGCACCATCGACGCCTGCGCGCCCAAGACCGGGCAGTGCTTGCACACGGCGACGAGCGACGTGCCCTGCGATGACGGCGACGCCTGCACCACGGGGGAGACCTGCGACAAGGGCGCCTGCAAGCCCGCGCAGTTGGGCAAAACGCTGGTGCGGGTCGGCACGGGCAAGGCCGGGTATCTCGACGGCGCGGCCGACAAGGCGATGTTTGCGCAGCCTTGGAGTGCTCGACGTGGACCGGGCGGCGTGATCTACGTCGCGGAGCTAGGATCCCATCGCATCCGCGCGATCGCGCAGGACGGCACCGTCAGCACGTTCGCGGGCAGCGGCACGGCCGGCTTGGTCAATGGCGCCAAAGCCGCAGCCCAGTTCTACGCCCCGGCCGACGCGCAACCCGGCCTGGACGGAGAGGTCTACGTCGCGGACTTGAACAACAACGTGGTGCGTGTGATCGACGACAAGGGCCAAGTCAGCACGTTCGCCGGCAAGGGGGTCTCGGGGTTTGTGGACGGCTACAAGACCGTCGCGCGCTTCAACCTGCCGACGAGCCTCGCGGTCGATGAATCCGGGGTGTACGTCACCGATCTCGGCAACCACGCCGTGCGACTGGTGACGGTGGATGGCCAGGTCGTGACGCTGGCCGGCACGGGCAAGGCGGGCCTCAAGGACGGTCCGGCGGCGCAGGCGCAGTTCTCGGCGCCCTACGGCATCGCCCGGGGCATCGACGGCGGGCTGTACGTCGCGGACTCTGGCAACCACCGCGTGCGCTTCATCACGTCGGCGGGCACCGTGCTGACCGTCGCGGGGACGACGCAGGGGTTTCAGGACGGTCCGATTCAAGTCGCGCTCCTCGACACGCCGTACGGGATCGCCGTCGGTGTGGATGGCGCGGTGTACGTCGCGGAGATCGGCAATCGTCGCGTGCGTCGGGTCGGGTTGGACGGCTTGGTCTACACCGTCTACGGCGACGGCACCAAAGCCACGCTCGACGAGCCTTTTGGCGTCGCGATAGACGGCACCGGCGGTGGCTGGGTGGCGAGCTTTACCCAGAACCAGATCCACCGTTTTCGCTTGCCGGTGACGCAGTGCGACGACGGCAACCCGTGCACCACCGACGCGTGCGACAAGAAGACGGGCGTCTGCGCGTTTGCCTCCAAGCAGACCGGCGCGAGCTGCGGCGCCGGCTGCTTCGCCACGGAGGTGTGCCAGAGCGGCGCGTGCGTGACGGGGCAACCCAAGAACTGCGATGACAACAACAACTGCACCGGCGACTACTGTGTGGCCGGCGGCTGCAAACACGTGCCGATCCCGAAATGCAGCCCGTAGGATCGTCGGAGTCGTCGTGCGGCGCGCTGCTAGGCCGACAAATCAGCCTGTGAGCGCTGCAGCCGCACGGGATCACCGGGGCCTTCGCCACTGAGATGCAGCGTCTGGGTTGGGAACGCGAAGTTGAGGTGGGCGTCGTCGAACGCGCGCTTGATCGCGAGGTTGACCTGGTGGCGGGTCTGGGCCACGGCCTCGAAGTCCGTGTGAAAATACACCACACGCAAGTTGAGCGAGAAGTTGCCAAAACTCAGCATGTGCACCGTCACGTCCTCCCCCGTGTTGGGCTGGGCGCCGACGACGTCGCGAATAATCCGGGCGGCCTCTTCGAGCCTAGCGGCCGAGGTGTCGTACGTCAGGCCGAGATCGAAGGTCTCCGTGATGCCGCGATGAACGCTGCAGTTGTGAATCGCAGCCTGGGCGATGAGTCGATTCGGGATGATGATGCGCACGCCTTCCGGCGTCATGAGCTTGGTCGACCGCAACCCGACCTCCTGCACGCGACCGAACATGCCGTCGACTTTGATGAAGTCCCCGGTGGAGAAGGGCTGATCGGTCATCACCTGGAGGCTGCCGAGCACGTTGCCCAGCGTCTCCTGTGCGGCCAGGGCGACGGCGAGGCCGCCGATGCCGAGCCCGGTGACCAAGCTCATCACGTCGAGCCCAACCGTCTGCATCACCGTCAGCACAGCGCCCAGGACCACCGCGATTCGGCTGAATTTGCGGCCGAACTCGGTGACCTGCGGATCGACGTTGGCGTGTTTCCTCAGCTGCAGCGGGCGCACGAAGTGGACGAAGAAGGCGTCGACCCAGCCGAGCAACATCTGCGTGACGAGGATGGCCGCGGCGATCGTGAGCCCATCGACCAGCAGCTCAAGCGTGCCGGCGGCCATCTTAAACAGGTGCACCACGACGTGCATGGCGACGAGGATGACCATCGAAGAGACCGGCCCGATCGAGGTCTCGACCATGGCGTCGTCGAGCTCTGTCTCCGTCGCGGCTGCCAGCCGTCCGCCGTAGTAGCCTAAGCCTGCGCGCGCCATGCGGCTCAGCAGGACGCCGAGCATCAGCACCAACGCGGACACAAACCAGGTGCGGGCGCTGTTTTGCAGCAGCGTGGCCGTGTTGAGCCAGGTGTCGAGTTCCTGCAAATCCATGGTGGGGCCTCGGGGTGCGTGGGCTTAGGGTTGCGGTGCCGGCGCAGGCACCTTGGCGAACAGCGCCCACGGGCCAGCGCGCTTCACGAGCTGCATCTTCGGGCCGTCGCGGAAGATCTGGCGGGCGCGGGATCGGCCGCCGTCGCGCATCAAGACGCGATCGTACCAGGCGCCATCGCGGCCGTGATTGTAGGTGTGCGGGGTCCATTCAAAGCGAGCCGGCAAGCGCGGTGGGGCGTGCGCTTCGACGTAGTGAATCGGGCTCTTCGTGAAGTTGACGAACGAGAACTCGCTGACGCCACCGCGGGCCGCGAGCACGTACTGCGAGAAGTGCAGAAACGTTGGCCAGCGCACCACGGCGCTGTCGCGCTCCCAGATGAGCGTCATCACGCGGGCGCCCTTCGGCACCTCCTGCACCACCTCGTGCAGCGGCCCAACTTCGGGCTGAAACGCTGCGACGTGGCTGGCGTGAACCCACCCGGTCGCGCCCGCCAGGGTCAGCCCGATGGCCAACGCGGCGGGCTGCCACAGCACCGGGCCGCGGGGCAACAACAGCAGCAGCAGCGCCAGCAGCGGCGCCATCCGGGTGGCGATCGGCCAGATGCCGCGATACGTCGCCGGCAGGAGCAGGGCCAAGAGCAGCGCGCTCAGCGCGAGCAGGGCTGGCAGCAGCTCAGCGCGACTCCGAGCGTGGGCGGCGCGGGTCGCCAAAGACCCCTGTGGCGGCGGCGGGCCCGGATCGCGGGGGGCGGGCTTTCGCAGGATGGCGAACAGCACCAAGGCGAAGATCCAACCGTAGAGCAGCCACTCGTCGCTCTGGTCCTGATAGACGCTCAGCGCGTAGTCGAGCAGCCCTTTCAGCCGATCGAGGGGGTGATCCCAGCGCGGCGGCTCAGCGGCGATGGTTTGGCTCACCATCCGCCCCAGCTCGCCACGCTTGGCCGTCTCCGACAGGGCGGTCCACGCGCCAAACAGCGCCACGCCGGGCAAGAAGTGCAGCCCCCGCAGCAGGCGACGCGCGAGCGCCGGCCATGGGCGGTGGCCTTCGTCGGGTGTCTCGGCGAGCAGGGCGACGAGGCCGCAGGCGCCCATGGCGAACCCGAAGGTCATGACGTGGCCGTAGAACAGGCCGATCGACAGCGCGCCGCCAACCAAGTAGCTCGCCGGGCCAAATCGAGGGCGACCCACCGCGCCGCGCCACCAGCCGAGCCACAGCAAAAAGACCGGAAAACTAAGCACGAAGTTCAAAAACCCCATGAACGCAAACGCGCCGAACGCGAACGGCGCGGCGAGCAGCCCGATCCAGGGATCGCGCTCAAAACGCCACGCAGCCCACGCCGCAGCCCAGGGCAGGGTGCAGGCGGCGACGGCGAACAGGAGGTGGACAGCCACGACTGGGCCGACAAACCAGGCGAGCCCGGCGGCGACGAGGTAGGGAAGCAGGTAGGGCGAGGTGGCGAGGTCGACGCTGTAGTAGTGGGCGAATCGGAACGCCTCGTCGGCGTTAGCGAGGACCGCGACGGCGCCCACATGCTGGGGCAGATCGAGGAAGGGCAGGTAGCGCCCCGCGAAGAACGGCGCGGCCAGGGCAGCGGAGCACAGCGTCAGCGCGAGCGTGAGCCAACGACTCCAGGGCAAGCGGCGGTGGTGGGTGACGTCGGACATGGCGCGCAGCCTAGAGCAGCCGCGTCGTCACGGCTATCGCCGCGCGGTCTCGACGCGCGGTGCGCTTGCTAGCGGCCTGTGACCTGTGCTGAGGTCCGGCGATGCCGGGCGAATGCCGGGCCAGTGTCGGCCCACTGCCATCCCAGGAGCACACCTGCATGACGCTTGATCCGAACACGCTCGATCTCGACGACTGGCAGCGAGGCACCGTGACCTGGCGGCGGGATTGGCCGGGCAGCGAGGGCCTCGTCAGTCTCCGGCTGAGTGGTCAGGTGACGCCGCGACGGGGTGGGCAGTACATCCGGCTCGCCACCGCGAACGCGGCCGGCGAGTGGGGCGTGCGGTACCTGTCCCTCGCCTCTGCCCCTGGCGCGGCGCCGGAGCTGCTGGTGGCCCCGGTCACCGGTGACGTGACCCCCGGAGATCCCGCGGCCCTTCGTGTCGGTGATGACGTGATCTTCAGCCGCGTCGGCGCTGGCAAGTTGGTGGTGCCCGCCGGTGGTGGCGGAACGCTCTGGTTGCTGGGTGCTGGCACGGGCCTCGCGCCGCTGATGTCGATCTACCGGGCCGGAGACACGGGCTTTGAGACTGTCGTGATGGTGCATTCGGTGCGCCACTCCGAACAGCTGGCCTGGCGCGCCGAGCTGACCGCGGAGTCCGACGCCGGGCGCCTGCGTTACCTGCCACTCGTCACCCGGCACAGAGACGACACGATCGCCGCCCCGCGAATCCCAGCGCTGCTCATGAACGGGGCATTCGAGCTGCTGCTGGCGCAGTCGATCGACCCGAATCGAGACGTTGCCATCCTGTGCGGCGGTGTCGCCATGACCGTCGAGACCCGCGCCGCCTTGCAAGCGCTTGGAATGCCGAAGGACCGCGTGATCACGGAGTTCTAAGGCGCCGGATGACGCGTCGTAGCGTGTGAAGGTATGTGTGCGCCGTGGGGATCGAGCGCGGCGAGCGGTACCTTCGCGGGTGGAGAGGCCGCGTCTACCAACGGACGCCCAGGAGGATGGTGTTATGACTACGATCGATTCGGAAGGCGCTTGTCGCCCGGCGCGCTGCGCCATTGGCGCTGAGCGAGCTGCTGCAATGCCCGTCACCTTGCGGCTCGTGGTCGCGCTGACAGCCGCGCTGTTCACGCTCGGCGGCTGCGGCGGCAGCGACGTAGGGGTCGCCAGCGGCGGGACCGGCGGCGGCGCCGACACGAAGTCCGACATCTCCGCGACGGACATCTCCGCGACGGACATCTCCGCGACCGACATCTCTGCTGCGGACAGCGCGGCGCCGACAGACGACACGACTACGGACCCGCAAGACGTCGGCGCGACGGCCTGCACCACCGACAACGACTGCCCCGAGCCCGCTGGATTGGGGCCCTGCGCGTCGAGCGCGTGCGTCGCCGGCCTCTGCACCGCGAGCAACCTCGACGACGGCACGCTCTGCTTCTCCAAAGACAAGTGCGTCAGTGTCGCCCAGTGCGTCAGCGGCGCGTGCGTCGGTACGCCGAAGGCCTGCGACGACGCCGACGATTGCACGGCCGACAGCTGCGACCAGCAGACCGGCACCTGCCAGCACATCAAGCTCCCCGGCTGCGGCTCGACGCTCTGCGCCTCGGGCGCGAGCTGCGACGACGGCAACGATTGCACGTTGGATGTGTGTGACCCGGCGACGGGCGCCTGCAACCACACGCCGAAGCCCGACTGCGGCGGCTGCAAAAGCGATGACATGTGTGACGACCAGAACAGCTGCACGAAGGACGGCTGCGACCCGCAGAGCGGCAAGTGCGTGCACGTCCAGCTCGAGGGCTGCAAGGCGTGTACGGGCGACCTGGAGTGCGCTGATTATGACGTGTGTACCGCGGACGTCTGCTCGTCGGGCGTGTGCGTGAACGCCCCAATCCCCAACTGCCAGCCGCCGGCCTGCATCACCGACTACGACTGCAACGACAAGAACCCCTGCACCGACGACGCCTGCAAGGCCGGTGTCTGTGTGGTCGCCGCGACGAAGGCCTGCAGCGACGGGTTCTCGTGCACGATCGACAGCTGCGACCCGCAGACCGGCGCCTGCAAGGCTGAGCCAAACCACAAGGTGTGTGACGACGGTGATTCCTGCACCAAGGACGCCTGCGCGCCTGGGATGAGCTCGACAAAGCCCGACAGCAAGGGCTGCGTGCACATCGCCGGCCCCGAGTGTGGCTGCAAGGAAGACAAGGCCTGCAACGACGGCGACACCTGCACCACGGACGCCTGCGATCTCAGCACCGGACAGTGCGCACACGCGAAGATTCCGGGCTGTGGCACCGGTTGCCAGAGCGATGGCGCTTGCGACGACAACGACCTCTGCACCGCGGATAGCTGCATCGGCGGGCTCTGCGCGCACACGCCCAAGAGCTGTGACGACAAGGTCAGCTGCACGGCTGACAGCTGCAACGCCACGAACGGCTTTTGCCAGCATGTCGCGTCGAACGCGAAGTGCGACGACGGCGACGCCTGCACCGTCTCGATCTGCCAGCCCGATGCGGGTTGCGTCAGCAAGGCCCTGCCGAACTGCGTAAAACCCTGCCTCGGCGCGGCGGACTGCAGCGACGGCAACGCCTGCACGACGTCAACCTGTCAGAACGGCAAGTGCGACGCCAAACCGGTGATTTGTGACGACGGCAACCCGTGTACGGACGACAAGTGCTCGACGACAGCGGGGTGCCAGTTCCTCTCCAACGCGGCCAAGTGCGACGACGGCAACGTCTGCACCAGCGGTGACACCTGCAAGAACGGCAAGTGCTTTGGTGCGGTCATCGGCGCTGACGCGTGCGACGACAAGAACCCGTGCACAACCGACGCGTGTGACGCGAGCCAGGGGTGTGTGCACAAGGCCAACGCCGCGAGCTGTCAGGACGGTGACGCGTGCACGACCGGCGACGCCTGCAAATCGAGCAAGTGCTGGCCGGGCCAGACCACCAGCTGCGACGACAAGGACCCCTGTACGGCTGACAAGTGTGACCCACAGAGCGGCAAGTGCCTGCACATCGCTATCCCGGGCTGCGGTGGGGCGTGCGTGAACGACAAGCAGTGCTACGACAACAACGCCTGCACCACGGAAGCCTGTGTCATCTCCGCCAGCGGCCAGGGCAAGTGTGTGTCGAAGAGCATCGCCTGCAAAGACGGGGTGGATTGCACGCTCGACAGCTGCGACGCCCAGCATGGCTGCCAGTTCAAGCCCGACAACAGCAAGTGCGACGACGGTAACGCATGCACCGACAACGCCTGCGCGGCCCAGCCTGGCGCCTTGGGAGGCGGCTGCGTGAGCAAGCCCAACAGCCACAAGTGCGACGACGGCAACGCGTGCTCGAGTGGTGACCAGTGCAAGTCGGGCAAGTGTTACGCGGGCGCGCCGATGGCCTGTAACGACGGTGACGCGTGCACGGCGGATGTGTGTGACCCCAACAGCGGCAAGTGCATCTTCAAGCCCGTCCCGGGTTGCGTGAACGGTTGCAAGAGCGACGCGGCGTGCGACGACGGCAACGCGTGCACCAAGGAGGGCTGCAATGCGGCCACCGGCAAGTGCGAGGTGAAGAAGCTGGATTGCGACGACGGCAACCCGTGCACGTACAATGGCTGCGACAGCAAGCTGGGCTGTGTGTCGAAGCCGCACGTCGGCGCGCCATGCGACGACGGCAACGCCTGCACAAGCGGTGACACCTGCGGAAACACCGGCTGCGCGGGCTCAAAGTTGAACTGTGACGACGGCAACCCGTGCACGGCCACGGCGTGCAACGCTGCCTCTGGGTGCGTGAGCAAGCCGCTCGACGGGTTGGCGTGCTCCGATGGCAACGCCTGCACGACAGGGGACGTCTGCAAGAGCGCCAAGTGTGTGGCGGGGGCCAATCAGTGCAAGTGCAACAGCGACTCGGACTGCAAGGGTGACGGCAACCTCTGCGCGGGCAGCTGGTATTGCGCCAAGAGCGACGCCGGTACATCGGCGGTGTGCCAGGTCAAGCCTGGCTCTGCGGTGGTGTGCGCTGGCTCGGGGCCCTGCATTGCGGTGGCTTGCCAGCCCAAGACCGGGCAGTGCGCCAAACAAGTCATCAACGACGGCAAGGCCTGTGACGCAGACGGCAGCGTGTGCAGCGCTGGCGACCACTGTAAGGGTGGCATCTGCTACGCCGGGCCGGTGATCTCGTGCGACGACGGCAACCCCTGCACGGCGGACGGCTGCGACGTGAAGTCGGGCTGTGTGCACAAGTCGCTGAGCTCGCCTTGTGATGACGGCAACCCCTGCACCACGGGCGAGCAGTGCAAGGGCGGCAAGTGCGGCGGCGGCCAGGCCAAGAGCTGCGACGACAACAACCCCTGCACGAAGGACGCCTGCGACGGCAAGAGCGGGGCTTGCGTGCACTACCTGATTGCAGGCTGCAGCACGGGCTGCACGAGCGACAGCGGCTGCGACGACGGCAGCCCGTGCACCATCGACACCTGTGTGGCTGGCAAGTGCCAGACCAAGGCGAAGAGCTGTGACGACAACGACAGCTGCACGACCGACAGCTGTAATCCGAAGACGGGCGCTTGCAGCAACGTGGCGAACGGCAGCTGTGGCAACTGCAAGAGCGCGGCGGACTGCGATGACGGCAAGGCGTGTACGTCAGACCAATGCAACCAGAGCAACGGCAAATGCCAGAACTTCGCCATCAGCAACTGCACGGCGTGCAAGGCCAGCAGCCAGTGCAGCGACGGCAAGGGCTGCACGCAGGATGTCTGTAACGTTGCCATTGGGATCTGCTTTCACAACCCGATCAACAACTGCTTTGAGAATGAGAAGTGCAGCGCGACGTCGCAGTGCAACGACAACAAGCCGTGTACCAACGACTACTGCTACACGTTCTACAACCGCTGTTTTCACATCCCGATCAACGGCTGCGACCCGAACAATCCGCCTTGTAGCAGCACCACCGACTGCAATGACAAGGACGCCTGCACGACGGACTACTGCAACAAGGCGTCGGGGGCATGCGGGCACTACAAGATCCCGGGCTGCACGACCGACCTACCGTGTAAGTCGGACCTTGAGTGCAAGGACAACTACGCGTGCACGATCGATGCCTGTGTGCTGGGCAAGTGCCAGTCTGCGGCCAAGGTCTGCAACGACGCGAACCCGTGCACGAACGACTACTGCAACAACAGCACCGGCGCCTGCGTGTACTCGAAGAAGGCGAACTGCACGCCGAAGAAGTGCACCGGGGTTGACCCGACGCCGTGCAACGACAACGACAAGTGCACCGTCGACATGTGTGTGCTCACGTACTGCAACTACTTCGCGATTCCGGGCTGTAAGTAGGTTGGCGCCGTGTTGACAGGGGTCTGGCCCCGGGCTGATCCTGCGCGCTCGCATGGAGGCGCGCATGGACCGAGTCCAGCTGTTCATTGATGGCGCGTTTCGTGACGCCGCGATGGGTCGGACATTTCCGCTCTACGATCCGACCCGCGGCGTGGAGGTCGCGCGCGTCTGTGAGGCTGGGGCCGCTGATGTGGACCTCGCCGTCCAGGCGGCGCGACGGGCGCTCTCGGGGCCTTGGGGTCAGATGCCGGTGGCGCAGCGGCTGCAGCTGCTGCGCGCCGTCGCCGATGGCGTGGACGCGCGTCGAGATGAGTTTCTGGCGCTCGAGGTGCGAGACACGGGCAAACCGGTGTCGTTCGCAGGCACGGTCGACATCCCGCGCGGCGCCGCCAACTTCCGAATCTTCGCGGACATGTTGGCGGGGCAGCACGACGAGGCTTATCACCAAGATACCGCCGACGGCCGTGGCGCGGTGCACATCACCCAGCGCTCGCCGCTCGGCGTGGTGGGCGTGATCTGTCCGTGGAATCTGCCGCTGCTGTTGATGACCTGGAAGGTGGCGCCGGCGTTGGCGGCGGGCAACGCGGTGGTGGTGAAACCGAGCGAGGAGACGCCGTCGACGGCGACCCTGCTGGGCGAGGTGATGCGTGACGTCGGGATCCCGGACGGCGTCTACAACGTCGTGCACGGCTTTGGGCCCGGATCTGCGGGCGAGGCCATCGTACAGCACCCAGGCGTGGACGCGATCACGTTCACGGGGGAGAGCGCCACCGGCCGCGCGATCATGGCTGCCTGCGCGACGGACCTGAAACGGGTGAGTTTTGAGCTCGGCGGCAAGAACCCGGCGCTGGTGTTCGCCGATTGCGACCTCGACGCGGCGGTGGCGGGCACGGTGCGTTCGGCCTTCAGCAACTGTGGTCAGATCTGCCTGTGCACCGAGCGGATCTACGTGGAGCGAGCCATCTTCGAGGCGTTCGTAGCGCGGTTGGCGGCGGCCGCGCGCGCCCTGGTGCCGGGGGATCCGCTCGATCCTGCGACGGGCATGGGGCCGCTGATCTCCAGGGTGCATCGGGATAAAGTCGCGCGTTACCTGAAGCTGGCCGTGGCCGAGGGCGCGGTGGTGCACGCCGGCGGCACCGTCGATGACGCAGCCGGCTTCACTGGTGGGTACTGGGTGCAACCGACCGTCTGGACGGGGCTCGACCACAGCGCCCGCGTGCTGCGAGAGGAGATCTTCGGCCCGGTGTGCCACGTCATGCCGTTCGACACCGAGGCTGAGGCGGTGGCCCTCGCCAATGATACGGAGTATGGCCTCTGTGCGGCGGTGTGGACCCGTGACGTGGGCCGCGCGCATCGAGTCGCCGGAGCGATTGACGCGGGGATGGTGTGGGTGAATACGTGGTTCCTGCGCGACCTGCGCACACCCTTCGGTGGGATGAAAGCGAGCGGGATCGGCCGCGAAGGCGGGCACTACTCGACCGAGTTCTACACCGAGCTGAAGAACGTGTGCATCAAGCTGTAAGCCCGCCACGAACCACCCTTCCACGAACCACCCTGAGACGGACGTTGCATGACCACGACCCCCTACATTTTGGCCGACCGCGCTGGTGCGCTGGCGAACTATCCGCACGCGCGACGGGCGGGCGACTTCATCTTCGTCAGCGGTGTCTCCTCGCGGCGGGCCGATGACAGCCACGCCGGTGTGATCCTCGAGCGCGACGCCGCCGGCGCGGTGGTGCGGGTCGTCACAGACATCGACGCGCAGGCCCGCGCCGTCCTCACCAACATCTCAACGATCCTCGCGCGCGCCGGGGCGTCGCTGGCTGAGGTCGTCGATTGCACCGTTTTTCTCGTCGATATGGCCGATTATCCGGGCTTCAACGCGGTCTACAACACGTTCTTCGACGCGCAGACGGGGCCGACTCGCACCACGGTGGCGGTGCATCAGCTGCCGCATCCGAACCTGCTGGTCGAGCTCAAGGTCGTCGCCTACCAACCTCTTGGAGCCAATCATGCTCAGTGATCGCCACCGCGCGGGTCTCGCCGAACGGCTGTGGCAGGCCGAGCAGACCCGCACCGCCTGCGCCCCGCTCGTGGGCGATGAGGCGGTCATCTCAACGACGGACGCCTACGCCATTCAGAGCATCAACCTGTCGCGGCGCGTGGAGCTGGGCGCGCGGATTGTCGGGCGAAAAGTTGGCCTGACGAGCGACGCCATCCAGCGCTGGCTCGGCGTCGACCGGCCTGACTTCGGTGGGCTGCTCAACACGATGGAGATACCAGACGGTGGCCTGCTGCGCCTCGATGGTCTGCTACAGCCACGCGCGGAGGGAGAGATCGCGTTTGTGCTGGGCGACGACCTCATCGGCCCTGGCGTGACGGTCGCCGACGTGCTGTCAGCGACGGACTTTGTGCTGCCGGCCATCGAGGTGATCGATTCGCGCATCGCGAACTGGAAGATCACGTTTGCCGACACGGTCGCGGACAACGCCAGCAGCGGTCGCTTTGTGCTCGGGACGACGCCGGTGTCTATCGAGGACCTAGAGCTTGGCTTGGTGGGCATGGCGCTGCGCAAGCGGGGCCGCGTCATCTCGACGGGCGCGGGCGCGGCCTGCCTCGGCAACCCGGTGCACGCGGTCGTGTGGCTGGCGAACACGCTCGGCACGCTGGGCACGCCGCTGCTGGCCGGCGATCTGGTGTTGTCCGGCGCCCTCGGGCCGCCGACGCCCTTGGATCCGGGCGATTGGCTTGAAGTCGACATCGCGCGCATCGGCCGCTGCGGGTTTCGCTGCCAGTAGGCGCCGCCGTTGACCCGTCGCCGGGAACCTTTCGATTGAATTACCACACGTTTTTCGGCACGGTCCGCGTCCGAAACGTGAGGTTCTCTATGTCTGCGCTACGCCAATCCGCCCTCCTGCCATGTTCGCCCACCTACCCGCGACGGGGTGGGACCCCGCCGCGCTGGGCGCAGCTGCTCGCGGCCAGCATCGGCGCGCTCGCCCTCGGCGCGTGCGGCAGCTCCGCCGGCGGCGGCGGCGGCGCACCCGGCACGTACTTCCCGTTCGACGGCGGCGGCGCTGGCGACGCGGTGGCTACGGGCGACGGCGTCAGCACTGGCGACACGGGTGGGTCGACCGGTACCGACACCACCGCCGGCGCCACGGACGGTGGCTGTGTGGCCAAGACCTGCGCCAGCGCGGCGGCTGTGTGCGGCACGCTGCCCGACGGCTGCGGCGGCACGCTCACCTGCGGCACCTGCCCGACCGGCACCAACTGCGGCGCGGGCAATACGTGCTCGACGGCGGTGTGCCAGAACAAGACCTGCCAAGCGGTGGGCGCGGCGTGCGGCACAGCGACGGACGGCTGCGGCGGCACGCAGTCATGCGGCTCCTGCGCCGCAAATCAGGCCTGCAGCGCCAACCAGTGTGTCTGCCAACCGCAGAGCTGCGCACAGCTGGGCGCGACCTGCGGCAGCGTCGACGATGGCTGCGGCGGCGCGCTGAATTGTGGCGTCTGCCCGACCTGCGACGTTGGCTGCCCCACGGGCTTCAATTGCAGCGGCGTGGGCGTCTGCGCGGGCGGCGACCTCACGCAGCTCAAGCTGAACATGGTGTCGGTGCCGATCTCGGGCTTGGTGACCCTCAACGGCGCCAAGCCAAAGTTCGGTCAGTACTGCACCGCGAGCTCGAGCAGCAAATATCTGCGGGTGCGGTTCTCCGAGGTCAAGAAGGGCTATTCGTTCGAATTCACGCGCGCCTGCAACAGCTCGCCGCATGACTTCACCTTCGAAGGCAGCGTATTTCCGGGCACGTACCGCGTCTCTGTGTCGGGCTACAACGCCGCCTACGCCGACTTGCCGACGACTGAGCAGGTGCTGTACGACGCGCTGAAGCTCTCGAAGGCGACGTCGGGCATCGCGCTCAACGTCACGACCGTGCCGATCTCGGGTGTGGTGAAGCTCAACGGCGCGAAACCGGCGTTTGGCCAGTACTGCACGGCGACCTCAAGCAGCAAGTACATGCGGGTGCGATTCGACGAGACCACCAAGGGCTATTCCTTTGAGTTCACGCGGTCGTGCAACAGCTCGCCGCATGACTTTACGTTCGAAGGCAGCGTGTTTCCGGGCACCTATCCCGTCACCGTGTCGGGCTACAACCCCGCCTACGCGGATCTGCCGACGACGCTGCAGATCTTGTACGACAAGCTGACGCTCACGAAGGCGACGTCCGGCATCTTGCTTAACGTGACGACCGTGCCGGTGTCTGGCGTGGTGACGCTCAACGGCGCCAAGCCGCAGTTTGGCCAGTACTGCACGGCGAACTCGAGCAGCAAGTACCTGCGTGTGCACTTCACCGAGGTGAAGAAGGGCTATTCCTTCGAGTTCACGCGGGCCTGCAGCAGCTCGCCGCATGACTTTACGTTTGAAGGCAGCGTGTTTCCAGGCACCTATCGCGTCACGGTGTCGGGCTACAACGCGGCCTACGCCAACCTGCCCACGACGCAGCAGGTGTTGTACGACGAGCTGACGCTGACCAAGGTGACGTCTGGGATCCAGCTCAATGTGACGACAGTGCCCCTCTCCGGCGTTGTGACGCTCAACGGCGTCAAGCCGAAGTTTGGCCAGTACTGCACGGCGACCTCGAGCAGCAAGTACCTGCGCGTGCGGTTTGACGAGGTGAAGAAGGGCTACAGCTTCGAGTTTACGCGGGCCTGCAACAGTTCGCCGCATGACTTCACCTTCGAGGGCGACGTCTTTCCGGGCACCTATCGCGTCAGCGTGTCGGGCTATAACGCCGCCTACGCAGACCTGCCCACGACGCTTCAGACCCTGTACGACGACCTGACGCTGACCAAGGCGACATCGGGGATCTTGCTGAACGTGACGACCGTCCCGGTCTCCGGCGTGGTGACGCTCAATGGCGCCAAACCGACGTTCGGGCAGTACTGCACGGCGAACTCGAGCAGCAAGTACCTGCGCGTGCGCTTCACCGAAGTGAAGAAGGGCTACTCCTTTGAGTTCACGCGAGCCTGCAGCAGCTCGCCGCATGACTTCACGTTCGAAGGCAGCGTGTTTCCGGGCACCTATACCGTCGCTGTGGCGGGGTACAACGCGGCCTACGCCAATCTGCCGACGACACAGCAGGTGCTCTACGACGAGCTGACGCTGACGAAGGCGACCTCCGGCATCTTGCTCAACGTCACCACCGTCGCCGTCGCGGGGTGGGTGACGCTCAACGGCGCGACGCCGAAGTTCGGTCAGTACTGCACTGCGAGCTCGAGCAGCAAGTACATGCGCGTGCGGTTTAGCGAGGTGAAGAAGGGCTATTCGTTTGAGTTCGCGCGGAGCTGCAACGACACGCCACACGACTTTAGCTTCACCGGCGACGTCTTCCCTGGCACGTATCGGGTCACCGTGTCGGGCTATAACCCGGCGTATGCGGACCTGCCTACGACCCAGCAGATCATCATCGACCAGCTTGAGGTGAAGTAGCGGTGACAGCGCTAATCTCCCGTCTGCACGGCCTCTCCGTCGCCGCTCCGGTCGCGCCGCCTCAGCCCCGCCTGTCGTGGCTGAGCCCGCTGTTGGCGGCGCTGTGCGTCGGGTTCACGGCGTCGCTCGGCTGCGCGGGGCCTGTGACGCCACCGACGGCCGTTGTGGACTCGGATGACACCGTCGCCACCACGGCCCTCACAGACGCTGACACCGCCCAGGGTAGCGCTGCGCCTCGGGCTGCCGGGGCTGACGTCGACTCAGGAGGCGCCGGCAGCCCTGACGCCGCTGGCAGACGTCGCGCGGCCCGTCCGCCGCGCCCGATCCCGCAGCCCGCGGTCTTGCCCGGCGTCCCAAAGATCGTCGCGATCGGTGACCTGCACGGCGACATCACCGCGACACGGGCGGTCTTGAAGCTGGCCGGGGCGATCGACGACGCAGACCACTGGATTGGCGGCAAGCTCGTTGTGGTGCAGGTCGGCGACCAGCTCGACCGCGGCGACGGCGAGAAGGCGATCCTGCTGTTGCTCGACAGCGTCGCGGACCAAGCGCATCAAGCGGGCGGCGCGCTGCATGTGCTGAACGGCAACCACGAGACGATGAACGTCGCGCAGCAGTTCGGTTACGTGACGCCAGGCGGCTGGCTGGACTTCGCGGACGTGCCGCACGTGCCCAACGACGCGCTGCTCGGAAAGTTCGCGCCGCATCAGCGCGGCCGCGTCTCGGCGCTGCGTCCCGGTGGGCCGTACGCGAAGCTGCTGGCGGGCCACAACACGATTCAGGTCATCGGCGACACGGTCTTCGTGCACGGCGGCGTCTTGCCGCAGCACGTGACGTATGGCATCGCCAAGATCAATCAGGAGATCAGCGCCTGGATGAACAACCAAGCGCCGGCGCCGCAGAGCATCTCCAGCGAGACGTCGCCCGTGTGGAGCCGGCACTACTCCCTCGATGTGGACGCTGAGGACTGCAAGCTCGCCGCTCAGGCGTTGGCTGCGCTGCACGTCAAACGCATGGTCGTGGCGCACACGGTGCAGTCCAAGGGCATCAACTCGGTCTGCGGTGGGCTGGTGTGGCGGATCGACGTCGGCATCTCCAAGCACTACGGCGGTCTGGCCCAGGTGCTCGTGGTTGAGGGCGCTTCGGTGGTGATCGCGAAGTAGCTGGCAGCGCCGGTCACCTCGCTGCGGGTCGGTGCGCTTGCCGCGCGTGCGCCAGGCCGCGGGCGTCGGTGATGGGCGCGGTGATGCAGCGCTGGCACCAGGCGATCCTAGCTTGGTCGAAGCGCACAACTCCTCCGGGTCGGTTGCCGCGACAGGCGCCCCGAATCGAGCGTATCAGGGCGCCGGACGTTGGCTTTCGGGCGACCGCTGGCCCGATCTGCCCGCTGTCGCACCGTCCAGCGCTGAGGGCGATCCGACGCGGCCCAGGTGATTTCGACCGCTTCGTCCGGTACAACGGTCACTCCCGCAGTCCGCCTCGATCGTCGCCGCCTCCCACAGACACCGCCTAGGAGCGCCCATGAGCACGCACACCAAACGCAGCACGCTGCCGTGGAGCCGCCGCGCACCGGAAGACGTCGCCTTCGACACGGTCGTCATCGGCTCGGGCATGGGCGGCATGACGGCCGCCGCGCTGCTCGCCAAACAGGGCAAGAAGGTCCTCGTCCTGGAGCAACATTATGTGCCGGGCGGCTTCACCCACACCTTCAAACGCAAAGGCTATCTCTGGGATGTCGGGGTCCACGCTGTGGGCGAGGTCACCACCCGCAGCCAGCCCGGCCGCATCCTGCACGCGCTCACCGACGGCAAGCTGCAGTGGGCGTCGCTTGGTCCGGTCTACGACGAGTTCCACTTCCCCGAGCAGCTGCGGATCGACTTCCCCAACGACAAAGACACCTTTCGCGAGAACCTCGTCGCCGCGTTTCCCGACGAAGAGGCGGCCATCGACGGCTACCTGAGCCTCGTGCGGCTCACCTGCCAGGAGATGCAGAGCTACTACCTGCGCCGCGCGTTGCCGCGAAAACTCGACTTTGTCAGCGGTTTTTTGCCGGGCAAGAAGACGGACGTCGACTTCAGCCGGACGACGAAGGCCGTCATCGAGGAGCTGACCGACAACCCCAAGCTGCAGATGGTCTTCGCGGCGCAGTGGGGCTACTACGGCTCGATCCCATCGCGCTCGTCGTGGGTGATGCAGGCGTTGGTGGTGAAACACTTCTGGTATGGCGGGTACTACCCAATTGGTGGCTCGGGGGTCATCGCAGAGACGCTGTTGCAGACCGTCGCTGACGCCGGCGGCTGGACGATGACGATGGCCGACGTGGCGGAGATCCTCCTGAACGGCGACACCGCCGTGGGCGTGCGCCTCAAGGACGGTCAGACCTTTCACGCCAAGCAAATCATCAGCGCGGCCGGGGTGCAGTCGACGGTGCGAAGGTTGCTGCCCGGTCGCGTTCAGCAGCAGCCGTGGGCCCAAGAGGTCGCTGAGCTGCGCCCGGCCTCTGCGCACGTCTGCCTGTATATTGGCTTCAAAGGCGACATCACGACCGCGGGCGCCGGCTCCGCCAACAAGTGGTTCTACGACACGTGGAGTCTCGACTTCGAGGCCTGGGACGTCTCCGATCCCGACAACCTCGCCACGGCGGACATCCTGTATTGCAGCTTCCCGTCCCTCAAAGACCCCCACCACGACCCCGGCCCAGAGGTGCGCCACACTGGCGAGGTCGTGACGTTTGTGCCGTGGCAGACCTTCACGCAGTGGGAGGACAGCAAGTGGCGCAAGCGCGGCGACGACTACGACGCGTTCAAGGCCAAGATGCAGGCGGTGTTGTTGGAGCAGCTGTTGACCCATATGCCGGGCCTGCGCGGGATGGTCGATTACGTCGAGCTGTCGACGCCGCTCTCGACGGACACCTTCTGCCGGCCGATGAAGGGGTCGATCTACGGCATTGAGCCGACGCCGGAGCGGTTCGCGGTGGACGCGCTGCGGCCGGCGAGCCCGATCAAACGCCTGTATTTCGCGGGAAGTGAGATCACCAGCGTCGGGGTGATCGGGGCGATGATGGGGGGCTTGATGGCAGCGGTCGCCGCTGAGCCTGTCGGTACCATGCGGTATCTCCGCAAGTTGCCTCGGCACGCGGGTTGAGGCGGCCGCGCGCTTGGTGTGCACGGGTCATGACGGCGCGCTCTACGCGCTGTTTTTGGGGGTTCCATGGCGACGCGTGTTGCGATTTTGGGTAGCGGGAATATCGGCACCGATCTGATGATGAAGGTGCAGCGCTCAGCATCGCTCGAGCTGGCCATGATGGCTGGGATCGACGCGGAGAGCCCTGGTTTGGCGCGGGCGCAGGCGCTTGGCGTGCCGACGACGAGCGCTGGGATCGCGGGGCTGGTCGCCTCGCCAGACTGGGCCGACATCGCGGTGGTGTTTGACGCGACCTCGGCGACGGCGCACCTGCATCACGCCGAGGTGTTGGCGGCGCACGGCAAGCTCGCGGTCGACCTGACGCCGGCGGCGGTGGGGCCCTACTGCGTGCCAATCGCCAACCTCGACGCGCATCGCGGCGCGCGCAACGTGAACATGGTCACGTGCGGTGGTCAGGCGACGATCCCGATTGTCTGGGCGGCGAGCCAGGTCGCGGCGGTGCGTTACGCGGAGATCGTGGCGAGCATCTCGAGTCGGTCTGCGGGTCCGGGGACGCGAGCGAACATCGATGAGTTCACCCAGACGACGGCTCGCGCGATTGAGCAGGTGGGTGGGGCCGGGCGGGGCAAAGCGATTATCGTGCTCAACCCGGCAGAGCCGCCGCTGCTTATGCGCGACACGGTGTATCTGCTCATGGCGCACGCCGACCCGAACGCCGTGCGGGACGCGATTGACGACGCCGTCGCCCAGGTCGCCAGCTATGTGCCGGGGTATCGACTCGTGCAACCGCCGGTCATCGACGCGATCGAAGGCCTCTGCATGCCCGGAGAAGCCCCGTTTGATGGATTGAAAGTCACCGTGCTGCTCGAGGTTGAGGGCGCCGGGGATTGGCTGCCGAAGTATGCCGGTAACCTGGACATCATGACGTCCGCCGCGCTGCGGATGGCTGAGCTGATGGTGCAATAAGGGGCCTCGATCATCGTTTCGTCCATGACGGTAGACTAGGCAGTCTCGCGAACAC
>ERZ889078.127-NODE-127-length-65638-cov-10.205617_pt1 | contig 65638 bp, 31 predicted proteins | sample MGYA00521266_ERZ889078 | MGnify/ENA primary metagenome ERZ889078 (study PRJEB32303, sample SAMEA104408618) | aquatic metagenome | biome: Brackish water; feature: Pelagic; material: water | place: Baltic Sea | collected 2014-06-16T06:34:00 | depth 76,534 m ... | reverse complement strand
TGCTGCTGTTCGGTCGCTGATTTTTTCGTGGTGGACGAAACGATGACCAAGGCCTTCAAAGCGACCCGTGGCAAGCGCCGCCAGCGGCTAGTCCGCAGGCCACCAGAACGACCGCACCACCAGCTCCGCGGTCCACACCTGCCCACCCGGCTCGCCACCCGCCGCTTCGAGCGCGGCGGCGAGGATCGGATCGGCGGTCTCGGCGAACAAGCCATGGCTCCCGGTGCACGCCTTGACCTCAACCAGCGCGGCGGCGATCAACGCTGCGACCGCCTCGGGGCGCGCGACGGCGATCGACGACAACGCGTGGCACGGCAACTCAGGCTGCAGACCATCGACGGCCTCGGCGTAGGCGTAAAATCGCTCCACAGCCTCATCGCCAGCGATCTCGGTGAGCGACTCAAGCAGCGCGTCGAGGCGTCGCTCCTGTTCGGTGAGGCCGTCGGTATCGGCGTCGGCCGCGGCCGCGTCTGCTTGTGTCACCGCCCCGGCGTCCGTTGGCGCGCCTGCATCGGCGTCCGTGTCGATCTGCGACAGCCAACCCACCGCGCGGTCAGCGTCGGCGCCCGTGCCGAGCCAGCGGCCTCGCTCGTCGGCTTGAAAGGCGAGCGTCTGTGCCAACCAGGGTCGCGCGCGGGCCTCAAATCCGGGCTTGTCGGCGTCGAGACACCAGCGCAGGGCAGGGTCGGCGAGGAGGAGATCGTGATCTTGTGAGGTGAGCGGCATGGGGAGAAACCTCGGCGCAGGCGCACGGCAGGAGGAGAACACGACGCTACGCTTCACCGTTGCGGGGCGCCGTGCCACCCTCCTATCATGAACCGTCGACTCTCGGCCCAGCCTCCGCCACATTCTACCTCGCCGGTGCGCCTCGGCGGCTTGTCCGGTTGGCTGGTGCTCGGGTTGCTCGGGTCGCTCGGGTCGCTCGGGCTCGGCGGCTGCGCAGATCTAGACGCTGGCGCGACCGCGAATCACACCGACAGCCTCGGCGACGCTGGCACCGACGCGGACGACGCGGGTCCAACCGTGGCCATGCCTGGCGCGGTGACGATGCTCACCTCGGCGAGGGGTCCTGGTGTGATCCGGGTGGCGAGCTACAACATCGAGAAGAACTCCGCCTTTGAGCCCAATAACCCCCAGGCCGTGCGATTTCTGCGACTGGTGAAGGCGATCGGCGCGGACGTGTGGGCGCTGCAAGAGGTCTGGTCGCCGCCCGAGACCGTCGCGGCGTGGTTCAACAGCCGCATGCCCCTGCCCAATGGCGCGACGTGGACGGCGGTGGATGGAGGCTCGACGATGACCGTGAGCAGCTTCCCCGTCGTGCACCACCAATCCGCCACCTCGCCCGACAGCGGCCGCAAGATCAGCCTGACGTGGATCGATGTGCCCGCGAGTCTGTGGTCCAAAGACCTCTATCTCATCAACGCGCACATGACGTGCTGCGGCGACGGTGAGCTGAGCCGGCAGCGAGAGGCCGACAGCATCGCGGCGTGGATTCAGCGCGTGCGCGGCGGCAAGCTGCCCAACCCGCTGCCCACGGCGACGCCCCTGCTGCTGATCGGAGATCTCAACCTCGTCGGCGGCCCTGGACCGCTGCACACCCTGGTGACGGGCGACATCAACGACGAAGCGAGCTGGGGCCCCGACGCCGCGCCGGACTGGGATGACACCCCGCTGCGCGACATCCGACCGCACCACAACGGCGATGGCGACGCGACCTGGACCTGGCGATGGGATGGCAGCGGGTTCAACCAAAATCGTCTGGACTGCGCGCTGCTGAGCGACAGCGTCGCCGAGGTCGTCGCCGCGATGGTGCTGAACACCACCACCCTCACCCAGCCACAGCTTGACGCGTTGGGCCTCGCCCAGCTGGACGTAGGCAAGTCGAAGCTCGGCGCGGGCTGGGTGCTCGATCACCTGCCGCTCGTCATCGATCTGCGTCTGCCGGAGTCGCCGTAGCATGGCCACCTGGACCCGCGGCTGGTGTCGTTGGATCGCGCGCTGCGCCGCGGTGGGCTTGCTTTTGCAGGGCTGCAGCGGGTCGACACCAACGGCCAACGAGGCCGAAGCGACGGCCTCTCACGACAGCGCCGGCTCAGATTCCAGCGCCGCCGATGGACACGACGCGGGCGGTGGGGCGGACGTGACCGACGCGACAGGGTTGACCGACGCGACAGGGGTGACCGACGCGACAGGGTTGATCGACGTGACAAGTTCGACCGACGCAACAGGGCCGCATGACGCCGAGACCACTGCCGGTGGTGACGGCGACGCGGCCGCTGACACGGGCGCCGCCGCCCCCCTCTGCGGCGGATGGGGCGCGCCAGAGAAGGCGGCCAAGCTGCCCACGCCGATCGACGAAGCCAGCGGCTTGGCCGTCAGCAGCTTCGATGCCGATGTGCTCTGGACCCACAACGACGGCAAAGAAGGCCGACTGTACGCCGTGCGCGCCAGCACGGGCGCCAAGCTAGCGACGGTGCAACTTACCGGTCTGACGGACAGCCAACGCGACTGGGAAGACCTCGCCGCCGGCCCGTGTGGCAGCCAAGCGCCGGGCAAGCGCTGCCTCTACATCGCGGACACCGGCGACAACGGCAAGTCACGCAAGGTCGTGCATATCCATCGCGTCATTGAGCCCAACCCCAACCAGGCACCCAGCACGATCGGCGCCTACCAGACGTTGGCGTTGACGTATCCCGACAAGCCGCACGACAGCGAGGCCCTCGCCGTGGAGGAGAGCGGTCGCGTCTGGCTGTTCACCAAGAGCAGCACCAAACTGAGCGTGTTCTCGGCGCCCTTCATCGCTGGCGCGGCGACGCTCAAGGCCGAGACGACCTTCGACCGCGCCAAGCAGATGGGCGGTGACGCCAGCCGGGTGACGGGGGCCGATTGGCATCCGGTGGCACATACGCTGATCTTGCGAACCCACGACACGGCGTGGGAGGTCTGCCCAGGCGCCGCTGGGTTGGCCGCGTTGAGCGGCGCGCCGTGGCATCAGGTGAAGGTCGCCGACGAAGTCCAGGGCGAAGCGATCGCCTATGGCACAGACACGATCTGGCAGGTCTCTGAAGGCGCCTCGGCCCTGTTACGCAAGCTGCCGCGGCTGTAGCCAGCTGGGAATTGAGCCGCGTGGGCGAATGCGCTATGTCGTCGACTTCTCATTGACGCGGAGGTGACTGTGAACACGAAGAAGTGGCCCGCTATCGTCTTTCCCCTGCTCGGTCTCGCCGTCTTCGGGCTGCTGCTGCTCGGCGAGCGAGGTGCCAAGCCTGGGCCGACCGGCGCGACCACGGCGACTCCAACGGCCGCGACCACGGCGACACCCCCACCGAGGCACGCGGCGTCGCCGTCAGCGCCGACACCAGCGGCGCCCACCGCGCCCACGGCGCCCACAGCGCCCACCGCCCGCGCAGAAAAGACCGCAAAATCGGAGCTGCAGGCGACCGCGGCGTCGCCCGCGCTCCCGACGCCACCGCAGCCCACCACCGCCAATCCGGCCGGTGAGGCGCCCGCGGCGACGGGCGAGATCGCGCTGTTTTTTAGCGCCAACAACATGGGTGAGCTGGTCGACTGTGGCTGTCATCGCAACCCGCTCGGTGGCTTGGCCCGCCGCGTGCGCTGGATCAACGAGCGCGCCACCCGCTACGCGGCCGCAGCGCACGTCGACTGTGGCGGGTCGCTGATCGCCGACGCCGCCATCAGCAGCGACGGGCCGGGCCAAGCGGCGAGTCGCGTCGCGGTGTATCTGGCCGGTTTGGCGCGCGCGAAGACGCTCGCGCTCAACGTCGCGCCCGCCGAGCTCGCCGTCGAGGTCGCGACGTTGCGGCGCGAGGCGAAGCGCCACGGGATCGCGCTGGTCGCCACCAACACGGTGAGCGTGCGTGACGGCAGCGCCGTGTTCCAGCCCTGGATCTTGACGAAGATCGGCGCGCTCAGAGTCGGAATTCTCGGCCTCTCCACCAAACGCCCGCCACGCCGTCAGGTGCTGTACACCGCGCAAGGATTCGCGCTGACGCCGCCCGTCGAAGCGGCTCAGGCGGCGGTCAAGGCGTTGCGCGGCAAGGTCGACGCCATCGTCGCCATGACGTGGCTGACCCGGGATGAGATCGATCTCCTCGGCGAGAAGGTGCCCGAGATCGACTTTGTGCTGGGCGCGAAAGACACCGATCTGACCATGCGCGCCGAGTTCCTCGGTCGTGGCTACCGGCTCGACAGCTACAACAAGGGCAAGTGGCTCGGCGAGCTGCGGCTCCGCGCTGGTCGCGGTGCTGGAGGGCGATGGTTCGACCCGGACCTGCGCGATCGCTTGGCCTACGACCAGGGCAGCGCGCAGCGGCAGATCGCCTACTACGTGAAAAAACACGCGGACGAGGACAAGGCTGGCGGGCCGTCTGATCCGCGTGGTCGCACGTTTGAGGTCGAGCGCCTCGTCGGCCTGCGCGCCAAGCTGGGCCGGGTGAATCTTGAGCTTCGTGGTACGATCGACCCGCCAGATGGCGCCGCGAGCTTCAGCGCGAAGATGCATCCGATGCGCACGTCGTTGCCAGAGGACGCCGACGTCGTCGCCCACGTGAAGGCGCATCACGCCACCTTCCCGCCGCCGCCTCGTCCGTAGCGCAGCGACGACCACCCGGAGCGCCGCATGGATCTGAACGAGATCTTGATCTTCACACGGGTCGTCGAGACCGGCAGCTTCACGGCGGCGGCCAAGAAGCTCGAGATGCCCAAGTCGACGGTGAGCCGCAAAGTGAGCGCGCTCGAGGCGCGGCTCGGCGTACGCCTGCTGCACCGCACCACTCGGCAGCTGCACCTGACGGAGGTCGGCGCCAGCTTTCATGTGCGCTGCGCTGCCGTGCTGCTGGCCATCGCGCAGGCCGAGCGCGCGGTGACCCAAAGTCAGGTCTCGCCCACGGGCCGGTTGCGGGTCACCGCGCCGGTCGATCTCGGCATCCGCGTCTTATCGCCCATTATTGCGGCCTTTTTGCGACGTTATCCCGATGTTCAGGTGGAGTTGGACCTGTCGAGCATGGTCGTCGATCTCGTCGCCGGTGGCTTCGACGTGGCGCTGCGCGCGGCCAGTCAGCTGCCGGACTCCAGCCTCGTCGCCCGCAAGCTCGGCGTCACCCAGCGGCTCATCGTCGCCACCCCGGCCTACCTCAGCGCGCACGGCGCCCCCACACAGCCAGACCAGCTCGCCAGTCACGCGTTTGTGCTCCACAGCTCGCAGACGCTGCGCACCACCCTGGCGCTGCGTGGCCCGAGCGAGGTGCGGCGGGTGACAGTCGGGGGCAACGTCTGCGTCAATGAGTTCGGCATGGCGCGCGAGCTGACCCTGGCCGGCCTTGGCCTCGCGACGTTGCCCGACGTCATCTGCACCGCAGATCTGCGCAGCGGCGCGCTGGTGCGGCTGCTCCCTGAGTGGCACATGGCGGACGCGACGATCTACGCCGTCTACCCCACCGCCCAGCACATCTCCGCGACGCTGCGCGCCTTTCTCGACTTCTTGAAGGACGAGATGGATCCCGCGCCATGGTTGGTTTGAGCGACGCTCGGCCTTAAACCCCGGCGTACCGCCCTACTTGCCTGGGGCCACGAGCTGCGCCGGCGTCGCCGCGGCCGCGTCTGGCGCCCGACAGATGAAGGCCCGATGCAGCCCACAATGGCTGTCATACCACTTGCCCTTGGCCCGTTTGGCGAGCGCGACGCAGTCCTCGCCGCACGCCATGTCACTGGGCTCGCCGCTCTTCCAGTGGGTGAAGCCAACCTTCGTGCCGTCGTCCCACACATGCTGGTCCTCCGCCTGCCGGTCGTTGAGCCCAAGCCACCACTGTGTCTTTCGCACCCGCCGCCCGGCCTGATACAGCGCCTTGCTCTGCGCTTTGGAGTCGACCCGCGCGAGGTGCATGCCTTTGGCCTTGCAGTAGCGCGCCGCCTCAAGCCAGGGCATCGGCAGGTCGCACAACTCAAACCGCACGCCGTCGATCTGACTCACCGTGCAGGGGCACTGCGGGGCATCATCGACCTGCCCTGAGCAGTTGTTGTCGACGCCGTCGCAGACCTCCGCCGCGCCCGGATGAACCGCAGGGTTCTGGTCGTCGCAGTCCATGCAACCGTAGCCGTCGCCATCCTGATCGCGCTCCTTCCCGCCGCGCAGGCAATCGGTCCACTTGGCGAGCTGCTTGGCGCGGCCACGCACAAATCGCAGCAGCTCAGCCCGCTTTTTCCGCCGCTTCTTGGCGGCGCGGGGCGGATGGGTGTCCGCCGCGACGACGCTGCCGATCAAGGCGTCGATCGCGCTCACACGCTCCGGCAGATTCGCCGCCTCCAGCAGCCCCACAGCGCTGCGAAGCTGAGCGACGTAGGCGACCCGGCACGCGCGGTCCGCAAAACACATCCGCGCGATCAGCCCCTCGCAGGCGTAGGGCTTCACGTCATCAAAGAACGCGCGGTCGATCCCCCACGGCATCATCGACCAGCGATCGCGCGACGGCTCGTGATACAGGAAGTAGTTGTGGTGGTGCTCATAGCCGTCAAAATCACCGACCACGACGCTCATCGCCAAGAACGCCAACACCTGCTCGCGGTCCACGCCGCCGGGACCATCGCCAAACACGACCGTCACGCCGCGCGGCATCAGCGCCGCGAGGGCCTTGAAATCGGCGCGGCTGGTGTCGCGGCCCGCGTCCAGGTCAAAACCCCACACGTCCTCCCGGTTCACGTCGCAGCCGTACTCACCTTCGTAGAGGTTGCCTTTCGGGTTAGCGTAGCGGTGCGTCAGAAACGTCTTGTCGATGGGCTCCACCGCCAAGTAGAGCTGCGGATGTTTGCCGTTGACGGTGACGCGCACGTACCCCGTCCGCGGCGCGGTCACCCCTGCCTTGCGGAAGAGCTCGTAGCCCAACACCTCGCGGACCAGGGTGGGATCTTCAACCATGCTGTTGAGCACCAGCTTGCGCAGGCCGTGCAGACGCCGCTTGGGTGAGAAGCGCTTAAAATCGAGCAGGTACGACGGTCGGTCACCCAGGTCCCGAAACGAGCGGTGCCCCTTGAGCCGCACGCCGACCTCGATCATGCGCTCGCCATCCACCGTGACCGTCGCGCGGGTATACACTCGCGGCTGGTTACGCAGGGAGGCGAGCGCCTGCGCGTCGAGCTCCAGCTTCACGTCGACCACGCGATCGAGCTGAAAAATCGGCGTCGCAGCGAGCACCCGGACGGACCGGCGAGCGGCGATGGGCACGGCTGAGGGTGCGACGACGCCCGCCGGACCAGCGTCAGCCGGCGTCGCAACGACCGGCCGCGCTGTCGCAACGTCCCGGCGCTGGGCGCACGCGGTCAGGCCCAAGATCACGACCAGCACCAGACCAAGGGGTAGTCGAGTCACGGGGAAGGCGACGCAGCGAGTTGTGGACCGAGGGCTCCTCATGGCTGGGTTCTAGCACTCCCCCCAGCACTACGGAAATAGAACGTAGCCGAGCGGCTGGCGCGCCGCGCACAAGGCGCGCCGCGCACAAGGCGCGCTGGACGCTGGGCGCAGCCGACGACGCAACCGAGACCCAGCGGCCGCAAAACGAAAAAACCCGGACCGCTTGCGCGATCCGGGTCTCTCCGGTTGTCTGGCAGAACTGACCGCCCATGAGTTGCGCCTTTCAGCGTGTGTCTTCACTCGGGCAGCCTGCACCTCGGGTCTCCCCTTAGCGCCAACTGGCCCTTCATGAACTCTTCGTCATCGAGTTGCGCGCGCCTGTGTCACCACCTGCGGCGTATCCACTCCTCGCATTACCATAAACTTCAGCGTCTTCAGACCGGAGACCTGGTACGTCATTGGTTTCGTATACCCGCCATGGCCTTAGTCACGCTCCAGCTCAACCCTTGCGGGCACAACCTTCACATTCCCGACCTTCGCGGTACTCACCCTCCGGCTTGCCGAGACTAATCAACTCAGCCTCGGCATCCACTCTTGTTCCTTCAGCTTGCGTTCAGCGTCTATCCTCGACGATTCCGCTACGTCATCCCCTGTAGTCCGCTTCATCAGCGCCATCTCCTGCCCCCACCTCGCGGTGCTGACCCTCAACGCCACCTCTTCCACTTCTCCGCCCTGGAGCTTCCTGCCGTCCGCTTACACGTCCAACTCTCCACCTCGACGCTTTCACCTGTGACTCTCGCCCCAAGCTTCCACTTCGACCTGTCCGCGCAGCGACTGCGTTCACGACTCCCCGCAAGCGGTTCGCCCTGTCCCACGCGTGTTCTGCTTGGTTTCCGTAGCTTCACAACCTCTCGGCCGCTCCCCTGCTTCCCCCTTCGCTTTCCTCGCGCTCACTACCTTTTCAGACCTAGCGACTCCACCCAACCGGCCTCTTCCGCGGCTTTAACCCCGCTTTCAACGCCGCTCAGACTTCCTCCCAGTCGATCCGTAACCACACACTCTTAGGCTTTGGTGCCCCTTCGACGCCATCAGTGAAAAGCAGCGACTTACACTGGGTTTACCTCGCCCAGCTCCGCTGCGCCTTCAGGTTTTCTCAACCTCTTGACGCTTTATTCCGCTCTTCACCTTTCAGCCCTATTTCATGCCGAAAGCGTCCATGGGGTTTCTCCCTTCAGAGGTTTCCCCCTCGCTGTAGCCTTCCACGCCTCACGGCGCATCCTGCCCTCTTCGCCCTTAATCGTGCCGCCCCGCACAACTCTCCGACGTCTCGAACTGCGTCGCCGCAGTCTTTGCCGCCGACCGCCATACGTGTCGACAAATTGGGGCCCTGAGGATTCATGCATCAGCAAGGTCCGTTGCGCCGGACCGGTATTACCCGGTTCCCAACACCCGTTCCTCTCTTGGGCTTTCGCCTCTCCGAGGATTTCTCCCCGCTCTTCTCGGCGACGTCACGTCTTCACACGCGCTTCGATTTGTGACCCGCCGCCAATTGCTTGACGATGACTCCCTCCTCTCGGCCTCGCGCTCTCTCGCGCCGCCCCCTCCTCTCATGGGTTTCGGTACTTCCCTCGATTCGCGCTTTCTGAACCTTCCTTCGGAGCACCCTTTCGGATACCTCGCTCTCTTGGCCCGTCCGGCTCGCTGCTTCATGCCACTTCTTGAAGTCGACTCCGAAGAGTCGTCTCCCTGGAGACAGCACGCTCAACTAGCGTATCGGTCTGGTACCTGCTCTGCAGAGTGTCAAAGAACCGCGGGTTGGCTTGCCTCTTTCGAGCGCTGCCTCCCCCCTTGAGGTTTGTGTCCCCGACTTGCGCTCCGCGAAGGAATGCCGTCTTGTGGACCCTCAGTGCGATCAGCTCCTTAGTGCCGTTCAACGAGGGCGACTATACAGCTTTGTGACACCCCGTCAACACGTTTCTGTCACATACCTGTCACTTTTGTTTTACGCTTTATTGTCAACAGCGTATGGCTGGAGAGAGCCATTCTGACGGCGAAACGCGCGCTTTTGCGACCGATTTTTTGCCGTATGTTGGGTTTTTTTTGCCGCCGCCGCACACTGCGCCGCGGGCTCGACAGGTCCCGCTCGACCCTGCCGCGGAGCCCGCCCATGAATGAGCCCGATGTCATCCGCCTGCGTGGGATACGCCAGAACAACCTGCGCGGGTTTGACCTCGACATCCCGCTCCGCCAGATCACCGTCATCACCGGGGTCAGCGGCTCCGGCAAGAGCTCGCTCGCGTTCGACACGCTCTACGCGGAGGGACAGCGCCGCTACGTCGAGTGTCTGAGCAGCTACGCGCGCCAGTTTCTCGAGCGGATGGACCGCCCTGAGGCAGACGAGATCACCGGGATCCTGCCCACCGTCGCGCTGGAGCAGGGCAAACGGCTGCGCGCGGCGCGTAGCACCGTGGCGACGCTGACGGAGATCTCGGAGTACCTCAAGGTCGTCTTCGCCAGCGCCGCGCTGCCGACGTGCCCCAATGGCCACGGCCCCATGGCGCGACTACAGACGGTGCAGGTGGTGGAAGCCCTCCTCAACCACGCGTCGGGTCGGCGCGCGGTGATCACCTTTCCGCTGCAGCTCCGAAGCGGTGGCGAGCTGGCGCTGCGGGAGCTGGCGCGGGCCGGGCTGCATCGTCAATGGAAAGATCAGAGAGTCGCGCCGCTGGAGACGTTCACCCCCGGAGAGCCGGTCGACGTGCTGGTCGACCGACTGAAGATCGACGCGACCGAAGCCGACCGGCTGTTCGAATCGGTGCACGAAGCGCTGCGGCGCGGCGACGGCGAGGTGCACCTGTGGCTTGAGGGCGACGCGCTCGCAGCGACTACGGGGCTCCACGCGGTGACGGAGACCGACGCCCCAACGCGCGGCGCCAAGAAGGCGGCGCCGCTCATTCGACACCGCGCGTCATCGGCGCTGCGCTGTGAGACGTGTGACCACGAGACCCCCGATCCATCGCCCAACCTGTTCTCCTGGAACTCGCCGGTCGGCGCCTGCGAGACGTGCAACGGCTTTGGTCGCATCATGGCGCTCGACGAAGCCCGATGTCTGCCCGACGAGGGCCTGAGCTTGGCCGACGGCGCCATCAAGCCCTGGACGACGGAGCGCACCACCTGGGAGCGAGAGCAGCTCGACGCGTTTTGCCAGGCCGCCGAGATCGATCAGCAGGTGCCGTGGGCCGACCTAAGCGAAGCCACGCGCGGCTGGCTGATGGACGGCTACGATCCCGAACGCGTCACGGCCTTCCCCGGCGCGCCCCGATTTTGGGGGCTGCGGGAGTGGTTCGCGTGGCTGGAGACCCGCACCTACCGGATGCACGTGCGGGTGCTGCTGAGCCGGTATCGCAAGTATGTGACGTGTCCCGCCTGCGATGGCGCGCGCTTGCAGCCCGAGGCGCTCGGTTGGCAGGTCGCCGGCGCGGCGCTGCCCGTGTGGCTGCAGACCCCCATCGAGGTGCTGCAAGGCTGGATCGCTGGGCTGGCAGACGGTGGCGCGGCGGCGCGTCCGCTCGCGGAGTTGGCACGCCGCGTGGCGCTGCTTGGCGAGCTGGGCCTCGGTTACCTGACGCTCGGACGCCCGGGTCGCACCCTGTCCGGCGGTGAGCTACAGCGTGTGCAGCTTGTGACGGCCCTCTCGAGCGGGCTGAGCTCGGTGCTGTACGTGCTCGATGAACCCAGCGTCGGGCTGCATCCGCGCGACAACGAGCGGCTGCTTGGCATCCTCGGTCGCCTCAAAGCGGCGGGGAACACCGTGGTCATGGTCGAGCACGATCCGGCGCTCATCGCCGCGGCCGATCACCTCATCGACCTTGGCCCGGGCGCGGGTGAACACGGCGGCGAGCTGCTGTTCTCCGGGCCGCCAGCGGACCTCGCCGGCGTCTCAGGTAGCCTGACGGCCGACTACCTCCTCGGCCGGCGCCACGTCCGCGAGACTGCGCCGGCGCCGCTCGCGCACGGCGAGGCGCTGCGCGAGCGGGCGGCGACCGATCGCGACATGTCACGCACCATCGCCAAGCGGGCCCGCCTGCTCGACCGCGAGCGGACGACGCTCGGCGCCGGGAGCCCCTGGCTGGCGGTGATCGAACCCCAGGCGCGCAACCTCAAGGGCGGCCGTGTGCGCTTCAAGCGCGGCCGGCTCAACGTGGTCTGCGGCGTCAGCGGCTCCGGCAAATCGACGCTGGTCGAGGAGGTCCTGCACCGCGCCATGCTGCGCCAACTCGGCCGCCCCACGGAGACACCGGGAGCGTTTGGTGGCCTCGAAGGCACGGACGGGCTCGATGACGTGGTGCTCGTCGAGCAAGCCGCCGTGGTCGGCAACAGCCGCGCCAACCCAGCGACCTACCTCAAGCTCTGGGACGCCGTGCGCCAGCGCTTGGCGGCGACCGAGCTGGCGCAAGAACGCGACTACACCACGTCGATGTTCTCGTTCAATCGGCCCGGCGGTCGCTGCACGGTCTGCAACGGCGCCGGGCTCGAGGTCGTCGACATGCAGTTCCTCTCGGACGTGCGGGTCACGTGCGAAGCCTGCGAAGGCCGCCGCTTTGGCCCCGAGGTGCTCGATGTGAAGGTGCGCGGCATGTCGGCCGCGGATTTCCTCAGCGCCACAGCTCACGAGATCGCCGAGCGTTTCGCCGACGACCGCAAGCTCGCCCGCCCGGCCCTGGCGATGTGCGAGCTGGGGCTCGGCTACCTGCGGCTTGGCCAGCCCCTCAGCACGCTGTCTGGCGGCGAGTCCCAGCGCCTCAAAGTCGCATGGCATCTGCTCTGCCAGCGTACGCAGCAGGCCTTGTTCCTGCTCGATGAGCCGTCCACGGGGTTGCATCTCGACGATGTGCGGGTCTTGTTGAACAGCCTGCGCAAGCTCGTGGCGGCGGGCAACACCGTGGTGGTGGTTGAGCATCACCTCGACGTGATCGCCGCCGCTGATCATGTCGTCGAGCTCGGACCTGAAGGCGGCCCCGGCGGGGGATCGCTGCTCTTTCAGGGCCCGCCCGCACGGCTCGCTGAGCTGGGCGCCACGGCGACCGGCCAGTGGCTGCGGGCCCATCTGGACGGGGCTACAGCGCCAGCGGCGACGATCGCAGCCCGGCCGAACCTCGCCATCGCCGAGGCCTTGGACGACCCGGGCCACGTCGAGGTGCGCGGCGCCAGGGTGCACAACCTCCGCAACATCAGCGTCGATCTGCCGCGCGATGGGCTGACGGTGATCACCGGGCTGTCGGGCTCCGGCAAGTCGTCGCTCGCCTTTGACGTGGTCTTCGCCGAAGGCCAGCGCCGTTTCCTCGACTGCTTGTCGCCCTACGCCCGCCAATATCTGCCGCCTGTGAGCCGCCCCGATGTCGACAGCCTGCGCGGGCTGCCGCCGACCATCGCCATCGCCCAGCGCACCACGCGCGGCGGCAGCCGCTCCACCGTCGGCACCCTGACGGACATCCAAAGCTACCTGCGGTTGCTGTTCGCCCGCTGCGGTCGGGTCTCCGCCGCCCACGAAGGCGCGCTGGCCGTGCGTACACCGGCGGAGGTGGCGCTGCAGGTCGCCGCGCTGCCGGCGACCGCGCCGCTCTACGTCATGGTGCCGCTGGTGCGGGGCCGCAAGGGCTTTCATCGCGACGTCATCGAGCGCGCCGAGCGCGCCGGGCGCACCTGGATTCATATCGATGACGCGCTGTGTCCCATCGCCGCCGTGCCGCCGCTGCGCCGCTACGTCGCCCACGACATCGACGATGTGCTGGTGGTGCTCGCTCCTGAGCCAGCCATGACGCACATGGTCCAGGGGCGCCCCGGCCAGTGGCGCCCCGAGGTGCTGGAGGCGGCCATCACCGCGGCCATGAACGCAGGCGACGGCCAGGTGCGGGTGCGCACGGCGGCGAGCGGCGTGCACAGTTTTGAGGTCGATCCCGCCGGCAGCGCCACGGGCCGCAGAGCGACGGGCCTCGATCCGCTGCTGTTTAGCTTCACGTCGACGCGCGGCTGGTGCCCAGACTGTCGGGGCTCGGGCATGGCGCCCGACGAGACACCAACGCCGATCGCGGGTCGGCCCAAGTCGGCGCGCGCGGCGAAGGTGGAGGCCGAGACACCCGCCGCGCTGCAAGAGTTGGAGGAGGGCGAGCTGCGCGAGGGCGAGCAGGAGGAGCGGCGGCGGTTGGCGTGGTGCCCGAGCTGTGACGGCGCGCGGCTGCGGTCCGAGGCGCTTGAGGTCTCCGTCGCCGGCAAAGGCATCCACGAGCTGAGCGCGATGAACCCGCAACAGCTGACGGTGTTTCTGTCTGCGGTGGTGTGGAGCAGCCGCGACGCCGCTGTCGCCGATCCCATCGTGCGAGAGGTGGCGGCGCGGTGCGCGTTCCTGCTCGACGTCGGCCTCGACTACCTGAGCCTCGACCGCAGCGCGGTGACCCTGTCGGGCGGGGAGAGCCAGCGCATTCGGCTCGCCAGCCAGCTCAGCTCCAATCTGCGTGGCGTCTTATACGTGCTCGACGAGCCGACCATCGGGCTCCATCCCGCCGACAACCAGCGGCTGCTGGCGGCCTTTGATCACCTCATCGCGCGGGGCAACGGCCTCATCGTCGTCGAGCACGACGAAGAGACGATCCGGCGCGCCGATCACGTCGTGGAGCTCGGCCCCGGTGGCGGTGAGCTCGGCGGCGCGGTGCTACACGCCGGCTCCTTGGCCGACCTGCTCGCCGATCCCGACTCGCCGACCGGTCGGATGTTGGCCGACCCGACGTTGCGGCGCTCGCGGCATGAGGCCCGCGCTGTGACGCCGGATTCTCCGCGGATCAGCTTGCGCGGCGCGCGACGCAACAACCTGCGTCGGGTCGACGCGACCATCGCGCGTGGCCGGCTCAACGGCATCTCGGGGGTGAGCGGCTCAGGCAAATCGACCCTGGTCCGCGACCTGCTGGTCGGCGTCGGCGGCCCGCTGGTGCACGGCGACGCGGCGGCCATCACCGTGGACGACGAGATCGCGGACATCACGGGCTTGCAGGGCCTCGGCCGCGTCGTCGAGGTCGATCAGAGCCCCATCGGCCGCACGCCGCGATCCTGCCCGGCGACCTATCTGGGGGTGTGGGACGGCATCCGCAAACAGTTCGCCGCGCAGCCAGAAGCCAAGATCCTCGGCCTCAAAGCCAAGCATTTCTCGTTCAACGTGAAAGGAGGCCGCTGCGAGACGTGTCAGGGCGCGGGCGTCATCAAGGTCGACATGAGCTTCCTACCGACGGTGTATGTGCCTTGTGAGACGTGCGGCGGCGCGCGCTACAGCCGCCAAACCCTGCGGGTGCAGCTGCGTGGCGCCACCATCGCGGACGTGCTCGCCATGAGCATCTCGGAGGCGGCGGCGCACTTCCAGCGCTTGCGCACGGTGCACCGGCCGCTGGCGTTGGCGGAGAAGGTCGGCCTCGGTTATCTGCGCATCGGTCAAGGCAGCAACACCCTGTCGGGCGGGGAGGCCCAGCGCATCAAGGTCTGCGCCGAGCTCGCCAAGCAGCGCCGCCACGAGACGCTGTATGTGCTGGATGAACCCTCGACGGGCCTGCACTTGGCGGACCAACGCAAGCTGCTAGACGTGCTGCACGAGCTGGTGGATCGCGGCGATACCGTGGTGGTGATCGAACACAACCTCGACGTGCTGCGGGAGGCGGATTGGCTGGTCGATCTGGGGCCCGGTGGCGGCGATAAGGGCGGTACTATCGTCTATGAGGGGCCGGTGCAGGCGTTGATCGACGGCGCGTTGCAGTCGCCGACAGCCGTGGCGCTGCGGCGGTAGCGGCGGGTTCCCGACGCGCCACAATGGTCGCTACGGCGTCACTGGGATCGGGATCACGCAGCGAAAGCCAGAATACTGATGGCCGCCCGCGTTGGCGTTGGTCCGCAACGCGAGGCGATACGCCTTGTCGAGCGTCCCCGCATAGAAGTGGCCCCCGCGCACGACCCGGTTGTTCGGGTTCGTCGGGTTCACCTTGCCGAACGGAAACAGCGCGAAGTCGAGCTTGTAGCTCTCGGTGTCAAAATAGTCGTGGGTGTACTCCTGCATGCTGCCCATCAGATCGAGGACCCCCCACGGGCTGCGATCGCCGCTGGCCTGACCGGCGCGGTGCAGCACTTTGTTGCCGCAGCCGTAGGCGTACGACCACGCTGGCGTGCTTTTGGCCCAGGAACACGCGCTCATCGTGAGAGGCCGATAGTGCACGGGCATGCCCTTGGCGCAGTCGCCGTCGATCATCGCGCAGCTGCCCTTCGCGGCGTATTCCCACTCCGCCTCGGACGGCAGCCGCCCGCCGATGAAGCCGCAGTACGCCTGGGCCGCGACCCAAGAGATGTCGCTGATCGGTAGATCGTGGGCGGCGATGGTGTACTTATAGGGCACGGCGCACTTGCCCAGATCGCTGCAGCCCTTGAGCTGACCAAACGTCGCCTCGCCGCGCTGCATCCAGAAGCTCGCCATGGCCAGCTTGCGCACGGGCTGCTCGTAGGCGCCGCACGTCTCCACCGCCACGTTGCAGCCCATGTAGAAGCTGCCCTTGGCGACCAAGATCATCCCCTCGGGCTCGGCGGTGCACACGCTAGCGACGCAGACCTTGGCGTCGCCGCACGCCAGCCCATCCGCCGCGGGTGTGTGGCTACAATCCCCAGTTTTGGGGTCGCAGCGGTCGACGGTGCACGGCTTGGCGTCGTCGCAGCTCTTGGTCTTGACGTTGCCCACCTGTTTGCCGCACGTGCCCGCCTCCGCACAGCTGACGTGGCCCCACGGGTCCAAACGCATCATCAACGCCTGCGACGCCTGGGTGCCGGCCGCGGAGGCGCCGACCGCGAGCAGCCCGCCGTCGGCGGTGACTCCGACGCTGTCCCAGCTGCCCGCCTGCGCCGAGACGCCAGCCGGCGCGAGGGCGCGCTGCCACCACACACCGCCGCCTGGGCCAACCTTCACCAGCTGAAAGGCGTGGGTTTTGGACGCCGTCTGCTGTGTGCCGAGCAAGATCAGGCCGCCGTCGGGCGTCGCCGATACACCGCGCGGCTCCGCGTCGAGCCTGTGATCCCGCTGCCACAACACCTTGCCCGCCTCGTCGAACCGCGCCAGCCAGAGCCGGGAGGCCTCCTGCGCAGGCGTCGGGATCCAGCCGACGGCGAGCAGCGCGCCGTCTGTCCGGCGGACTAAGCGCGACAGCTTGGCGGCGCCGATCTGGTCCAGATCACGATGCCACGTCACCACGCCTAGGCCGTTGATGCGATGCAGATGCGGCCGCCACGGCCCCGCGTCACCGCTACCCGGCGCAGCGAGGGTCACACCAACGATCGCGCCGCCGTCGCTGAGGCCCAAGGCGGTAGCGCGGCGGTCTTCGGCGATCTTCTGCTTGAACTGGGTGCTGTAGTAGGTGTTCGACGTCCAGACCTTCTTGCCCGCTGCGTCGAGCCGAATCGTCGCTGTGCTGCCGTCTTTCTGGGTCACCAGCACCACGTCGGCGCTCCCCGGGATGCCGACCAGATCGCTGGCCTGGCCATCGACCTGCACCAGCTTCGGGTTGGTGCCAAACTGCCAGACCTCCTCGCCAGCCGCGTCGATCTTGCGGGCGCCGGCGTACCGGTTCGCAAAACCCGTTCGGTACAGGTTGAGCGCGAGCACCGCGCCACCGTCCGCCGTCGCCACCGCGCCGCCGATCGTGGTGGGGATGGCGACGGTGTACTTGTCGATGTCGGGGAACGTCGTCGACCAGAGCGGCGTGCCCGTGGCGTCTACCCGCTCGACCACGGGTTTGTAGGTGTCGTCCTGGCCAAAGAGCAGCCAACCCGACGGCGCCAGGCTGAGGCTGCCGGTCCAGCGCCGGGTGTTGCCCGTCGCGGCGCCGGTGCGGGTGAAGAGGCGCGTCCTCGCCCCGGGTTTGCAGGCCTGAAGCGCGCAGACCCCGTCGAGATGGCAGCCGTCATCGGGATCGCAGGCGTAGCCCGCGCCTGGGGCATACACGCAGCCGATCGCCGCCGCGCAGTGGTTCGCCGTGCAGGGTTCGCCGTCGTCACAATCGGCGAGCTGCTTACCGGCGCACTTGCCCTGCCCTGAACACGACTCATGACCAAACGCGCCGACCCGCCAGAGGAAGCCTTGCTGCTGGCCGACCGCATCGGTCTGGTAGCCGACGACGGCGACGCTGTCGTCGATGTGGCCGATGACGGCGAGGGCCTCCGCGATCGGTGCGCCCGTGATCGTGCGCGAAAAGACCGGATTACCAAGCCCGTCGGCGCCGATCGCCAGCGCGTGAAACTGCTTCGCGGCGACGATGGAGCGACCGACGATCCGCACGCCGTGATCGCCCAGCCCGACCACACCCGTCGAGAAGCTCGGGTTCGGCGCCTCGCGGAGCCACCGCACTTGACCATCCTCGGCGAGCGACACCATGAACCCCCGTGGTTTCGTGGTGATCCGCCGCGTGCCGACCAAGAGCAGCCCACCGCCGGGCGCACGTGTCGCCGCCGTAAGTCGGTCGCCAGCGTGGCCGGGCAACGCCAGCTGCCACATCAGCTTGCCGCTGGGGGAGACCTGACCCGCCCACGCGCGCGCCCCGACCCCGACGCCGCTCTCGCCGAGCAGCACCAGATCGCCAGCCGGCGCGGCGGTCTGAATCACCCGCCCGATGAACTTCTGCGCCGCGTCTCCGGCCCACATCGGCACGCCGGACGCGGTCACCCGCCCAGCCCACGGATAGTCGCTGGCGCCGGAGCTGCGTGTGCCGCCGAGCAGCAAGCTGCCGTCCGCCAGCGCCACCCCACCCGCGAGCGCGATCGTGCCGCTCGTCGCTTTGACCGCCGCGGTCAACACCACGGTTTTGCCATCGAGGCCCACCACATCGATGTACGCGTCGCCCGCAGGCTGGTTGCGGAGCGCCGCCACGGCCACCGTGCTCACCGGCAGCAACGCGACGATCTCGCCGGCGCCCTTGCCGTCCTTGGCCGTCTGCTTGCGCTGCCACTTCACCTTGCCGTCGGCGCCGACCCGGAGCAGCCAGCTCGCGTCCGCGGCCGATTTACCCGTGATCACGCCGCCGAGCAGGTAGTCGCCGCCGTCCAGAGCCGCGATGGCGCGCAGGCTGCCTTTCATCCCGGCCCCCGGGTCGTAGCCTGTTGAGAAGAGCCCGACGCTGCCGGGCGTCGCGGTGCACACGCCCTTGCTGCACGTCGAGCTCAGCGAGCAGACGTCGCCGTCATCACACGCCGCGCCATCCCCCTTCGCCGCGACCACGCACTGATAGGCGTCGCTGGCCTTGGCTTGGCACACCGCCTGCTCACAGGCCTTGGTGCCAAGCTGACAGACGACCGCCGGTCCCGCCTTACACGCGCCATCGACGCAGCTGTCGCCGATGGTGCAGCCGCTCTGGTCGGCGTCGCAGGGGCTGCCCTTGGCCCGTTCGGGGAAGCTGCAGACGCCGGTCTTGGCATCGCAGCCGTCGGTCGTGCAGCTGTTGCCGTCGACGCAGTTGGCCTGCACGTTGCTGCAGCCGGTCTTGGCGTCACACGTGTCGAACGTACAAGCGTTGTTGTCATCACACTGCAGCGCGCTCGTCGCCTTGCACGCGCCGCCTTGGCAGGCCGAGCTCTTGGTGCACACCGTGCCGTCGTCGCACGCTTTGCCGTCCACCACGGGCTTGGGTTGGCAGGCGCCGGTGCCAGGATTACAGACCTGCGTCGCGCACGGGGCGTCGCCGGGCAGGCAGAACACCACCGACGCCGCGTTCGCCTTGCACGCCGGTTTCTTCGGGTCGGTCTTGTCGCAATACGGCACGCCGTTGCACAGATCACCGTCGTCCTTGCTGAGGCAATCGCTGTTGGTCTGGCATTCGCAGGTGTTGGCGCCGGGGTTACACTGACCAAATACGCACACGTCGCCCTTGGTGCAGGCGCTGCCGTCCTCGCAAAAATCGCCGTTTTCCAGGGCTTTGAGCGGACACTTGCCGGTCTTGGCGTCGCAGCTGCGCTTGAGGCACGCGGTGTCGTCGACGGTCGGGCAGGTGATGACCGTGGCCGGGTTGGGTTTGCAGGTGCCGCTGCCCTTATCGCAGAACGGCACGCCGTTGCAGAGGTCACCGTCGTCGGTCTTGGCGCAATCGCCGTCCGTCTTGCACGTGCAGACCTGGGTGCCGGCGCTGCAGCTGCCTTTGGCGCAGGTGTCCGAGGCGGTGCAGGGATCGCCGTCGTCACACAGCACCGTCGGTGATGGCGCGCCGCTCGGTAGGACCTCGATCCGACAGGTCTCTGGCGTGATCTCCGTCTTGGCGGTGCAGATCTGCTTGCTCAACTCGACGGCCGTCGGGCTACACGTGCCGGTCGCCAGCGCGCACGCGTTCACCTTGCAGGCCGTATCTGCGCCGTTTGGGCAGGTCACCACCGTCGCCGGGTTCACCGTGCAGACGCCGTTTTGTTTATTGCAGAACAGCGTGCCGTTGCAGGCGTTGCCATCTTCCGCCTTTTTGCAGTCGCTGTCGGCCGTGCACGCGCAGGTGTCCGTGCCCCCGGCGCACAAGCCGCCCTGGCAGACCTCGGCCGTCGTGCACGCGTCGCCATCATCGCAGCCCTTGCCTTGATTCACCGCGTTAAGCAGACACAACCCCGTCGCCGGCTGGCAGACCCGCTGGCTGCACGCCGTGTTGCCCAGCACCGGACACACCACCACGCTCGTCGGGTTCACCTTGCAGCTGCCGCTGATCTTCTCGCAGTACAGCGTGCCGCTGCACAGGTCGCCGTCCTCCTGCGCTGCGCAGTCGCCGTCGGTCGTGCAGGTGCAGGTGTTCTGGCCACCGACACAGCTGCCCTTGGCGCAGTAATCCTTCTGTGTGCAGAGCTCGCCGTCGTCGCAGGCCGTCAGATCGGGCTTGGAGACGGCGCTGCAGCTGCCGTCGCTCGGGTCGCAGCTGGCGATCTTGCAGCCGCCGCCGTCGGGGCAGATCACCACGGTCGCTGGGTTGACGACGCACTGATAGGGAAACGTCGCCGTGTCGCAGTAGAGCGTGCCATTACACACGTCATCGTCTTCGCGCTTGACGCAGTCCGCCGTGACGCTGCAGGCGCATGTGTTGGCGACCCCAGCCTTGCAGCCGCCGGTCGCGCACGCGTCGCCGATCGTGCAAGGGTCGCCGTCTTCGCACGCGGCGCCGTCATTGCGGGGGATCAGCGCGCAGGTCGCGGTCTTGGCGTCGCAGACGTTGGTGGCGCACAGCCCGTCCTTGTCGGTCGCGCAGCGCACCACGGTCGCGGTGTCGAGCGCGCAGGTGCCGGCCGCGCAGACCCAGACGCCGGTGCAGGGGTCGCCATCGTCAAAAACCGCGCAGTCCGTTGCGACGCTGCAGGCCGCGAGGGCGCTGGTGTCGGCGTCGGGCGCGCTCGCGCAAGCGCTCGGAAGCGCCAGGACCAGCGCCAGCAACGCGAGCGACCGAAGTCGAGCGCCGCCGCGTAGTTGGCCGTATCTGGTGGGGATGACTCGCATGGACAACTCCTCTGGCTGGCACGCGCGAACCCTAGCGCACACCTCTACCAGCGGCTACCGGCAACCCAGCCCAGTTGGTCATCTGCCCAGCGGCGGTGGGATGACGTAGGCTGCCGCCACGCCGACGACTGCACGCCGGTCCGCCTCACGATCAGGACGCCCTTTGGTCAAGCCACACAACAAGCGCAAGAAGGCGGTCCGCAAACACACGCCGGCACCTCAAAGCCCGAAGTCTGGGCGTCGACGCCAAGCGACCCGGAGCGTCACCGGCGGCGGCAGCCTCGCGCGCACAGACCGAGCTGACGCCACGAGCACCGCGCGCCCGCCGACCGTCGCGCGCTTCAACTGGGATCAGCCCAGCGGCGCGCCGACCCCAGCGAACCCCGCGCGACGGGGCGCCACCACGCCGCCAAGCGCCACGGCTGTGGCCACGTCGCAAGCCGCCGATCCCACCGCGGCGGCGCTGGCCTTCATCGCCAGTCTGCCAGCCCTGCCGGGTGATTTGGCGACGCTGGAGGGCTTTCTGCCCGGCGCTGAGCGACCGCAGCTGCTCAGCGCCGCGGCGCTCGCCCACCTCCGCGGCGAGGTGCCACCCGAGCTGGACCCAGCCCTGACGACACCGGACGACACCGCGCCGCCGGCCGACCAAGCCGTCGCCAAACGCAGCCGGATCCGCGGCCAGCTCGCGGGCATGGCCTTTCTCATCGCCGGCGTGGGCTTCGCGGGATGGATCGGACAGCGCGTCGCCCGGGACGCCGAGGCGCAACACTGGCAGCCGGTCGACGGCGAGGTCACGCTGTGCAAATCCGAGCTGGTCAGCCGCGAGCCGGACCGCTATGAGCAGCTCTTCGCCTACCACTACAAGGCAGGCGGCGCCTGGCACACCAGCCGCCAGGTGCGGTTCGCCGGTGGTCAGGGCGATCCGGTGCGCGCCCATCGCGTCGGCGAGAAGATCAAGGTGTTTGTCGACCCCAAGGATCCGAGCGTGTCGGTGCTGGAGCCTGGCGTCATCGGCTGGGCCTGGGCGCAGCTCATCGCGGGGTTGGTGGTGGCCGCGCTGGGCGGGCTGTACCTGTTGCTTGGCGGCCGGGAGCGCACCGCTTAGACGGCGAATAAACGGCGGGATGGGGGGGTTAGGTATGGCCCCAACCGGCCCGGACACCTTCCGACTCTGATGTACCCTGGAGCGACCATGAGCAAGCGGACCCACACCCTCGTCTCCTTCGACCTGTGCCCCTTTGTGCAGCGGTCGGCCATCACGCTGCAGCACAAAGGCTTGGCGCACGAGACGCGCTACATCGATCTCTTCGACAAACCCGAGTGGTTCCTGGCGATCTCGCCCTTCGGCAAGGTGCCGCTGCTGCTGGTGGAAGAAGACGGCGAGCAGACGGTGCTCTTTGAGTCCGCCGTCATCAACGAGTACCTCGACGAGGTCTCCGACGAGGCTGGCCTTGGCCGCCTGCACCCGAGCGACCCACTGACCCGTGGCCTGCACCGCGCCTGGATCGAGTATGGCTCGGCGCTGCTCATGGCCGGCTATCAGCTGTCGATGGCCAAAGATGACGAGGCGCTGCAGACCCACCTCGCCGCCACCCGCACCGCGCTCGCCCGCTTCGAGGCTGGGTTGGGCGACGGCCCGTTCTTCGCCGACAAAACACTCAGCCTGATCGACACGGCCCTCGCGCCAGCGCTGCAGCGTCTGCTCTGGCTTGAGGCGCTGTGGCCGGAGCTGGGCATCTTCTCGGACACCCCCAAAGTGCACGCCTGGGGCAAACATTTGGTTGGGCTGGCGGCGGTGAAGAAGTCGACGGTGCCGGACATTCACGACCGATTTGTGGCCTATCTGCAGGGCAAGGGCAGCCCGACGCGCGACGTAGCGCCGAGCCTCTTTGGCCAGCGAGCGGGGTGACCATGCGCCGACCGTCGAGCCCGATCTGCACGCCCGAGCCGGCGGTGTGGACACGCCGCACGTTCTTTCGCCGCGCGAGCGCGTGCTTGGGTGCCGTCGGATTGGGCACAGTCGGATTGGCTGGCTGCGACCGCGACAAGGCCGGGAATCCGGGTAAAAAGCCGCCAAAGTCGCGGCGCCCCACCATCGCAGAGGCCGTCACAGCGCTGCAGACGGCCACGCCCGACAACGCCCTGCCGTGCGCGGCGAGCTTGATCGAACGCGGCCTCTCCCACGATCAGCTGCGCGCGGCCCTGGTCGAGCACTGGGCCGAGGTCGACGGTGACGTGCACGGCGGCCTCGCCCTGCACGCGGTGCTCGCGATCGAGCGCGAGCTGGCGCCGAACGAGCGCCTGCTGGCGTTGTTTCGCGCCGTCGATCTGAGCGTGGCGCATCGACTCGCCTGGAAGGCTATGCCGCCGCGCCAGCCGGTGCCCCGGGAGATGCTTGGGCGCTCGCTGAGCGAGCTGTCCGAGGCGCTGCGAGGCCACTTTGACGCGCTACACGCCGACCAGGTGCGCATCCACGTGCGCGCGCTGCATCAGCGTTGGGGCCAAGAGGCCGTCACCGCCGAGCTGCTGCGGATGGCCGCGCGTGACGACGGGTTTGGTGGCCACAGCGCGCACCTCATCGTCGCCAGCCTCGATCTGCTGCGCACGGTGAAGTGGCACGCCGCCGACGCGGTGCTCGACCAGGTCGCGAGCCGGCTGCAGCCGCCCGGCACGTGGCAGGCGCCGCCGAGACCGGCGGCGATGCAGGCGTTCGCTCGGCAGCAGAAGCTGGTCGCGCAGGCCGGTGAGCGCTGGCAGCAGGGCATCCGCCAGATGAGCGAGAGCCGCGCCCTGCGCAAGCTGGCCCGCTTGGCGCGTGGCGACGCCCTGGAGGCCGAGGTGCGCGCCGCGCTCGATCGCGGCGTGCATCCCGACGCGCTGTGGGACGGCCTCTCGCTCGCCGCCGCCGACATGACCCTGGTCGACCCGAGCCCAAGCGGCACCGGGGTACACGCGCTGCTGCTCGTCGCGGCGCTGCGCCAAGCCGCGCGACGGGCGCCGACCCCGCAGGCGCGGCTGATCACGCTGCTCGGCGCGGCGTGGCGGCTGCCCAGCCATCGACCCGGCGCGAGCGCGGCGCAGCTGCCGACCTCAGCCACGGCGACGGAGCTGCAACCGCTCAGCATCGGCAGCGCGCGAAAACGCCGGGCTGACGCCATCCGCGCGGCCTCGGGCAACGGCGGCGCCAAGGCCTTAGCGGTGCGAGACGGCCTGCGCGATGTGGCCCTGCGCAAGGCCGCGCCGGACCTGCACTTGCTGGAGGTGCCCGTCGCCGCGACCCGGTTGGCCGCGGTCGCCGCGCCGCATTTTCAGGGCGAGATCTTGGCGGCGAGCGCCACGTGCACCCCCGATCCGAGCGGCCCGGACTGGGCCCGACTCGCCGAGGCCGAGCGCCTCATCGCGGCGCTGCGTGGCCACTGAGCCCCTGACGGACCTGCCGCCGCAGCCCGACGCACCACAAGCGCCGACCCTTCCCCCGGTGCGCCCCCTGCGCGCGACGCAGCTGATGCGGCCTTGGTGGCTCGTCATCGCCGGCGCAGTCGTGTTGCTCGTCGGCGAGCGCATCGCTGGCGCCTGGGCTGGGCACAGCGGCGAGCGCTTCGACCACGTGCTCGATCTGAGCCTCATCACCTTTCTCAGCATCACCATGGTCTGGGCGCCGATGTGGACCATGCGCATCATCCGCACGCGGTGGCGTGGCCTCGACCGCGAGGCCCGGCTAGCGTGCGCGTGGCAGGTGTGGCTGCAGAGCGTCGTGGTGACGCCGGCGCTGTGGTGGGCGGTGACGACGCTGACGCGCGATGTCGAGGGCGGGCGGCTGCTCGGCGTGAGCGCGGTCGGCAGCGCGGTGATTGGGGTCGCGGGGGCTATTTCGTTGCGGTTGCGGGCGTAGGGTCTGGCGGTCGCGGCCGGACCGCATTCTCGGCACCAGATCTTGCGTGGTATTCTCCAACGCGCGTAGATTCACGGAGTTCTTGAGGAGCCGAGACCAGATCCCGCGCCGAGACCGATGTTCCCGCGTGATCCGCAGATGGCGCAGCGAGACAAGACCCCTGAACCGCAAGGAGACAACGCAATGTTGACCCGCCTCAAGGTGGATGGCTTCAAGAATCTCGACGGCGTGGACGTCCGGTTCGGGCCTTTTACCTGTGTGGCCGGTGCCAACGGCGTCGGGAAGTCGAACCTGTTCGATGCCATCGCGTTTCTGTCAGCGCTGGCGAACACACCGCTCATGGAAGCGGTAAAGGAGGTGCGCGGCGGAGACGCACGGCACGGCGACGTCGCTAGCTTGTTTCGCCGCGTTGGAAATCAAACCACAAAGAGCATGAACTTTCTCGTCGAGTTTCTCATCCCTGAGGAGGGCGAAGACGCGCTTGGGCAACCAGCCAAGGCCTCCATGACGTTTCTTCGGTACGAGCTGGGACTTCGGTATCGAGCCGACGCCAGCGTCCGTTCAATCGGCACGCTCGAAGTCGTTCATGAGAGCATGGTGCATATCAATCGGTCACTCGCGAAGCAGAACTTGCCATTTCCACACGAGAAAATTTGGCGAGATTCTGTGGTGAAGGGTCGGCGTTCAAGCGCCTACATCTCGACAGAGAAAGAGGGCGACTTTTCAGTCGTTTCCCTGCATGCCGACAGCATCGGTGGCCGAGGCGGAGGAAGGCCCCGCCGAGTGCATGCGTCAAGCCTGCCGCGCACGATGCTCTCATCGGTCAACAACGCCGCAGAGCATCGAACGCTCGTGCTCGCCAAACAAGAGATGACGGGTTGGACTCGTCTACAGCTTGAGCCGTCAGCCTTACGAGCGCCCGATAGCTTCAACGCGCCGCGTACGATCGGCTCTGACGGCGCACACCTCCCGGCGACGCTGTACGCCCTCGCGCAAGCCGCGGAACGCGTCGAGAAGGGTGGCGCAATCGACGTCTACGCGCAGGTAGCCAACAGACTCTCAGAGCTCGTTGAAAACGTGCGGCGCGTCACGGTGGATGTCGATGAGAAGCGCCAACTGCTCAGCATTGTGATGACGGACCGGCATAATACAGAGCACGTCGCCAGCGTGCTCTCCGACGGCACGCTGCGTTTTCTGGCGCTCACGGTGATGGAGGCTGATCCGCGGAATCGAGGCCTTCTTTGTCTGGAGGAGCCGGAGAATGGGATGCACCCACTGCGGATCCCGGCGGTCATTCGACTACTCGGCGATCTCGCGGTCGACGTCGAGTTGCCGGTCGATGCGGACAACCCGCTGAGACAAGTGATCATCAACACCCACTCTCCGTCAGTGGTGGCCTGCGTGGATGATTCTGCGCTTCTTGTGGCCCGCGCGGTTCCGATCATCTGTGACACACAAGAGGAGTCTCGACTTGCGATTCGGTGTCTGCCCAGAACTTGGCGCAAGCTGGGTGAGGACGAGGCGGTCGTGAGTCGCGGCGATCTGCTGAGCTATTTGAACCCATTCGCCGTAATCGAGATGGATGTGGCAAGCGGACGAGTCGGCGCTCCAACGCGGGTACTCCAGCGCAAGGATCTGCAGCTCGTCATGCCGTTCTTGGCGACGGAAACGAAAGCATGACGATCCAGGCGACGCTCGTCACGGACGGATCATCCGACACGGTTCTACTCCCCATCATCCGCTGGCTATTCGGGCAGCTGTCGCCCACACCCGTGGAGCTTCACTGGGGGGATTTGCGTGGTCTACCGCAGTCGCCAAGAAAACTAGCGCAGCGGTTGGCATGTGCGGTCGAGATGTACCCGTGCCAGATTCTTCTGGTGCACCGGGACGCCGAGAATCAAGCGGCTGACCACAGATATCGCGAGGTGGGTGCCGCGGTCGGCGAAGCGAACCTAACCGGCTTGCCCCACGTCTGCGTCGTTCCAGTGCGCATGCAGGAGGCGTGGCTATTGCTGAGCGAGGCTGCCTTGCGTGAAGCAGCCGGGCGACCCTCCGGCACGATCCCGCTCGGCCTACCCCCAGTGAATGCTTGGGAGACGATCGCCGACCCAAAGTCGGTCCTCCGCCAAGCCCTCGTCGTCGCGAGTGGAGCCAAGGGACGTCGCGCCCAGCGCTTCAACCCCTCTAAGCGCGCACATCGCCTCGCTGACTTGGTCGATGATTGGTCAGTCCTCCGCCAACTCCCCTCGTTCCAACGCCTTGAGCGTGATGCCCGAGCAGCGTTTGTGTCGCTAGGCCTACCGTTGCATTTATGAAGCCTACAGTCTCACACATTCAAGACAGCACTACCCCTCCAATCGCCAAAAATCCGCATTTCCTCATGGACATACAAGCCCGAGGACTCGACTCGCAGCCATCGGAGGTACGCCACGAAAGTGTAAAGTGATAATACCTGACCCTCACTTGCTCCCCTTCACCAACACCGGCACCAGCGCGTTGGCCGAGGTCCCATCGCCTGTATCCGCGCCAAAGCCCCAGCAATACACCGAGCCATCCTTCTTCAACGCACACGGCGCGATGAAGTTGTTGGCGAGCTGCACCACGTCCGTCAGCCCGGACACCTTGGTCTGCGGTTTGAGCCGCTCTGTCATCGAGTTATCGCCGAGCTGACCGTACGCGTTGTTGCCCCAGCACGTGACCGTGCCGTCGACCAGCGCCGCGCACGTGGCCCGCTCACCAAGCCCCATCGTCGCCACGTTGGTCAGCCCCTCCACCTTCGTCGGCACGGCGCGCGACGTCTTGCTGTCGTCACCGATCTGGCCGTAGAAGTTGTGCCCCCAACACCACGCCGTGCCGTCCTTCTTCACGGCGCAGGCGGTGTAGGAGCTGGCGTGAACGGAGCGCACGCCGGTCAGACCTGCGATCTTTCCGAGCAGGCTCGGCGAATAGCTCGACGTGCCGTCGCCGCGCACCCCCTCACTCGAGGCGCCCCAAGAGCTGACCGTGCCGTCGGTGTGCAGCGCGAATCCGGCGTAATTCGCCAGCGCGATCGCCTGAACGTTTGAGAGTCCCGGCAGCGTCGTCGGGCTGTACGTGTTCGGCGCTTTGGCGCCAGTCGGCAACCCATAGTTGCCGTACCCCCAGCAGGCGCGCTTGCCGCCAGCGAGCAGGGCGCACATCAGGCGTTTGCCGGCGATCGCCGAGGCCCAGCCCGAAGCCGGTGCGACGCAGCTGCCGGATACGCAGACCCCTGAGCCGCCGCACAGCCCACCGTCCGCCACGGTGCTGTGGCTGCACGCTGGGCCGCTGCCGCACGCGTCGGTGGTGCAAGGGTTGTGGTCGTCGCAGCCGGTCTTGGCGTAACACTGGCCGCCGTCACACACTGAGCTCGCAGTGCAAGCGTCGCCGTCATCGCACGAGGCGCCTGCGTTCGCGCCGGGGAAATAGCACCCCGTGTTCTTGTGGCACGCGTTGTCCGTGCACACGTCATCGTCCTCACAGACCAGGGTCTTCGCGGCGACACACGCCCCCTCCGCGGTGCAGACGTCGTCCAAGGTGCAGGCGGTGCCGTCACTGCACGCCCCCCCCACGTCGATGACGTTCTGGCAGTAGCCGGCCACACAAGCGTCCTTGGTGCACTGGTCGCTGTCATTGCATTGATTGTCGAACACACACGGCTCGCCCTTGGGGTGCACCTGATGCACATACGCCACGTCGTCCACGAACCAGCCTTTGCCGACGTTAATGTCGCCGTCCTTGGCAAACGTCCAGCGAATGAAGTTGCCGTTAGGCCCGCTGTTGCGCCAAGCCGAGAGGTCAGTCTCGAGCTGCACCCACTTGCCCAGATCGTAGCTCGACTTAAGCGTCACCGTGCGCCGCCGCGAGAAGCCCCGGAACACTTCGACCGTGCGGGTCTCATGATCCGCCTCGGCGGCCAGGTCGGCGTGGAAATAGCTCCACCAGCGCAGCTTAAGCTGGCCGAATAAGTACTTGGGACCGTGCTTGTGAGGCGTCTCGGCGAAGGCGTTGCCTGAATACTTGGTGCCGTCGTTGAAGTTGAGCGTGCAGGCGCCGGTGTGCGGCTTCACATCGCTCGGCGTGCCGTCGATCGCCCAGGTCGAGCCGCCGTCGCCGTTGAGCGTCCAACCCGTCGTATCGGTGGTGCAGTCCATCGGCAGCGCCCCGACCACGGTCTCGATGCAAACGAACGTGCCGCCGACGCAGGCGCCAGACGCATCACAGGCTGTATTCTCGGTGCAATAGTCCCCATCGTCGCAGGCCGCGTCGGTCTTCATGGCCGCGAAGCTGCACGCGCCGTCGGTCGCGCAGGTGTCGGCGGTGCAGGCGTCGCCGTCGTTGCAGACCGGCGACAGTCGACACAAGCCATTCGCGTCGCACTTGCCGTTCTTGGTGCACTTGCTGCCATCCGAACAAGCGGTGTACTGCGCTAGCGAGCTGCCCTTACTGCATTTTCCCGACTTACACGTGTCCTTCTCGGTGCACGGCTGGCCGTCCTCGCAGCTCACGCCATCGGCCGCGGCGGCGTGACCGCACACGCCCGACTTGCAGAGATCGCCCGTGCAGTCCTGACCGTCGGACTCACAGGGGAGCCCGTCCTTGTCCGCCGGATGACTGCACTCGCCGGCCGAGCAATAGTCCAACGTGCAGATCTTGCCATCGTCGGCACACGCGAGCTTATCGGCGAGGCTCGCGTGGACACAGCCCTTGGCGCCATCGCACGTGTCCGTGGTGCAGGCGTTGCCGTCGTCGCAGTCCGCGAAAGCCTTGGTTTTACAGGATCCAACGTCGTCACAGGAGGCGTTGCCAAACAGATCCGTGCGGACCACAACGCCGTACTGCTTCCACTTGTTTTGATAGCTTGAGCCTGTCTGCTTGTAGCCCACACCCACATAGCCATCCGCCAACGGCGCCCAGTCGTAGATCGTGTTGCCGAACCGTCTATCCCCAATCACGTGACCCAACTCGCTCACCCGCAGCAGCGCGTTCTTGCTGCCGGTGTCGTCGATCCAGGCGCCGACCGCGAACCCGACGCTTCGCCCCATCACCTTGAAGCCGTAGGCGGTCTTGGGTGCAGGCGCCACCAAGCGATCCCACTTCAATACGCCGTCGGCGTCGTACCGCCGCAACCAGACAAAATACGTCGCCGTGCCGCTCACGATCTGGCGTTTTTGCCCCGTCACCACCGCGCCGCCCTGCGTCCAGCCGATGCCCTTGAGCACCGAGTCATCAACGATCGCCAACGGCTGCGACCACTTCAGCTTGCCGTCTGAACCGACGCGCGCGACCACGTGGCGCCACGTCTTGGTCGCGTTGTCATACGTGCGGCCACCCACCACCGCGCCGCCAGCAGCGTCCGCGTCGATGCCGGCCGGCTCGTCGTTGTCGCCGAACTTGTGGCTCCACGTCGCGACCAGTGACGGCGTCCCGTACTGGCCAATGTTCCACGTCGACAGCGCGTGTCGGGTGACAAAAACGGTGTGGGTCCACGCGCCAGCGACCTTGTGCTTGGCGAGCGAAAACGCCTGTTCGTTGTCGCCAAATGGCGCCATAGCGACGGGGACCGTGTCCTTGTCGCCCAAGGTCAGGTGTTTGCCGTTCGACGCGTTCGGCATCAGCTTGGTGAAGTAGACCGAGCTCCACTTGTTGCTGGCGAAGGTCCAATAGCGATAGCGGGCGAGCGCGCAGCTGGTCAGCGTCTTGAACGACACCGCGCCGTAGATGTTGTACTCATCCGCATAGGCGTCGTTCGTGCTGTCTTTGCGGTCATAGAACGAATACCGCGCGCCGCTGATCGAGTCGTATTTGCCAGCGGTGCCGCCCGTGCCATGCAGCAGCTTGCCATAGATGGCGTTGACGTTTTGGCGGTTGTAGGCCGGTCCCGCGGTGAAGATCTGACCGTCATCCCGCGGCGCCACCGCCGTCAGCCGCGTGCCCTGATATTCGTTGCTGCCGTTGTTGTTGTCGCCGCAGCAGCCGTAGAAGGGCAGGAACGTGCGGGTCCAAGCCAAGACGCTGTCACCAAAACACGTACCAGCGTCGCACTTGCCCGCCACCGAACACGCGCTGTCGACGCTGCTGCAAGCGGTCCCCGTCAACTTCGTGAAGCCGCACTTGCCGGTCGTCGCGACGCAGGCGTCCTGGGTGCAGGCGTTTTTGTCGTCGCACACGACGGTGTTGGTCACGGCGCACTTGCCGGCCTTGCACGTGTCCCCCTGCGTGCAGAGCGAGTTGTCGACGCAATCGGTGTAGGTCTTCTCGCGACACGCGCCCGACTCAGCGCACGTCGTGCTGCCAAACGCGTCCGTGCGCACCAAGCCACAGCTGTCTTCGCCGAGGATGAGCAGGCTGTCCTCATCGGGCGCGAGCAACGTGCGGCGACCACCGCCGGGGTTGCCGGTCGTGGTCCAGTTCACCTCGTACTTCGTGCCGAGCAGCGCCGTGGCGCCGTTGTACGTGCGCGCAAAACCACCCTTGGGCCGCGCGATGAAGTCGTCGACGCTGCCGTTGATCTTGGGCGCCGTCTGCAGCTCCAGCTTGCTGTTGAAGGTGCGCAGCGACTGACTGCCGGTGACGTAGAGCACGTCGTCGCTCAGCCGGCGAATGCGCTGATAGTGCTGTTCGTCGGCCTTCTCGCTGCCATCGTAGACCTGTTTGAGCAGCGCACCCTTGGCGTCGAAGGTCGCGATCCAGCCGCCGTAGAAGCCGACCTCACCCACCGCCACGGCCGTGCCATCGGAGAGCACCGTCACGTCGTTGAGGGCGTCGTTGGTGAAGGTGCCGTGCGTCACGTTGACCACCACCTTGTCGTCCTTGTCGAGCCGGATGAGCCACCCCTCCGAGCCACCGAGGCCCTTCGACCACGTGCGACCGACCAGCACGTGACCGCCGGAGCTCTCGGTCGCGACGCCCCAGAGCTCATCGTCCTTTGTCCCCAGCGCAAAGACCTGTTTGGCGGCGATTTTGCCCAGACCATCGATCCGGATGAAGAGCCCGTCTGCGTCGCTCGCGGCGGTGTCTTTGGTGCTGCCGACCGCCGCCATGGTGTCGTCACCGTCACTTGAGGCGTCGAGCAGCCGCGCGTCGCCCTTCGATGGCAGCGACTCCGTCCAGACCAGCGCGCCGTTGAACTGCACCCGCGCCCACGCCGCCTCCCAGTTCGTGCCGTTGTCGCGGCGCCCGGTGAGCAAGTAGCCGCTCACGCTGTGGGCGATCACCGAACGACAGCTCCGGATCGTTCCCGTGACCGATTGCACCCACGGCCGCGCCAACGCGCCCTCGCAGACGCCCGACTTGCAGATGCCGGCCGTCGTGCACGCCGCAGAATCACCCGACGCGCAGACGCTACCCTCTGCAAACGCCGTCGTCTCGCAGCCCTTGCCCAGCACACACTTGGTGGTCGTGCAGGCGTTGTGGTCGTCGCAGTCCTTGTCCTTGGTCTTGGTGCAGGTGCCGCTCTGGCAGGTCGCGGCGCCGGTGCACGGCTTGCCGTCGGAACACGGGGAGCCTTGGTACGCTGGCGAGTGGGTGCACCCAGCCGTCACGGAGCACAGGTCGCTCGTGCACGGGTTCTTGTCGTCGCAGCTCAGGACGCCGCCGTTGCCGCTCACTGCCGCCTCGCACTTGCCGGCCTTGCACGCGGTGTTGACGGTGCACGGGTTGGCGTCCTCACACGCCGTCCCGTCCTTCAACTTGACGTAGGTGCAGCCGTAGATCGCCGAGCAATAGTCGGTCGTGCAGGGGCTGTCATCGGTGCACGGGCTCGTGGTCCCGGAGATACACACGCCAAGTTTGCAGGTGTCTCCCGACGAGCAGGCGTAGCCGTCTTCGCAAGACGCCGTGTTGTGCACGCTGACGCAGCCCTTCACCTTGTCACAGCTGTCGTCGGTGCAGCTGTTGCCGTCGCTGCACGCCGTCGTCGCGAGCGGCTTGCCAGCGCACGAGCCATTCAAGCAGGCGTCTTTGACCGTGCATTTGTCGCCGTCGTCGCAGGTCGCCGCGTTGTTCAAGAACAAGCAGCCCGAGGTCTTGTTGCAGCTGTCGGTCGTGCACGGATTCTTGTCGTCGCACACCAGCGTCGCGCCCACACACGCCTTGCCCTTGCAGGTGTCAGCCGTGGTGCACGCGTCGCCGTCGTCGCAGGCGCCAACGAGGGTCTGGTAGCTGCAGCCCTTGGTCGGATGGCAGCTGTCGATCGTGCACAGCGTCCCCTCGGTGCAGGCCTTCTTGCTGCCGGTGCAGTCGCCCTTCACACAGACGTCGTTCTCGGTGCACAGGTTGCCGTCATCACACGACCCGCCCGACAACGGCGCGTGCGTACAGACCACCTCGGCCGTTGGATCGCAGGCGTCCTTGGTGCACGGTTTGCCGTCATCGCAGCCCGCGAGCTTTCCGGCGACACAGACGCCTTTATCGGAGCACGCGTCGGGCGTCGTGCACGGGTTACCGTCCGAGCACTCCGAGCCGGTGGCGATGCTGTGGGTGCAGCCGCCCGTGTCATTGTCACACACGTTCTTGGTGCAGTGGTTGCCGTCATCACACTTGGTCGTGTCGCCACCTTTGCACGCCCCGCCAATACACGTATCCCCCGTCTTGCAGAGGTTATCGTCTTGGCAAGGCCCGGAGACGGGCTGATGCGTGCAGCCGACCTTGCTGTCACAGCTCTCGTAGGTGCACACGTTGCTGTCGTCGCAGTCCACGGTCGTCTGCAGCGGCAATCCGACGCAGCTGCCGCCAGCGCAGGCGTCCTTCTGGGTGCACAGGTTGCCGTCGTTACAGGTCGCCGTGTTATTCGTGAAGACGCAGCCCTTTCCCTTCACGCACCCATCGGTCGTGCACGGGTTGTTGTCGCCACACACCAACGGCACCCCCACGCACTGCAGGCCGACGCACTCGCCAGACACGGAGCACTTGTCGCCATCGCTGCAGCTGCCCTTACGCGCCTCGTATTCGCAGCCTTTTAGCGGATGACAGCTCGCGTTGGTGCACGGCGTCCCGCCATCGCAGACCTTGGTTTGTCCGGTGCACACGCCCTTGACGCAGAGGTCCTGGGTCGTGCAGGTGCTGCCGTCGTCGCAAGGGATCGCCTTGCCTTGCTTGCAGCCGCCGCTGGCGTCACAGGCTGGGGCCTCAAAACACAGCGTACCTTTGCCGCAGATCGTGTTCGGGTTCGCTGGCGACACGGCGCATTTTCCGGTCTTCGCATCACACTGATTGCGCTTGCAGACCGCCTCCCCCGACGGATTGTCGTCGCCGGCGTTCTGACACGTCACCACGGTGCTCGGGTCGACCACGCACGTCTTGGCCTGGCTGCACACCAGCGTGCCGTTGCAGGGGTCACCGTCTTCCAGCGCGGCGCAGTCCTTGTCGACCTGGCACTGGCAGACGTTCAACCCAGCGCCGCACTTGCCGGCGTCGCAGGCGTCACCCTTGGTGCAGTTGGTGCCGTCCGCGTCACACGCCAAACCCTGATTTCTCGGCACGACAGCGCACTTGCCGGTCTTGATGTCACACGTGTTGGTCGCACAAGCCGTGTCGTTGACCTTGGCGCAATACACCGCCGTCGTCGGATCGGGTTTGCACTGGTTGAGCAGCAGATCGCAGTACAGCGCGCTGCACAGGTCGTCCGCCTCAAACTTGCCGCAGTCCTTGTCGCTCTGGCACTGGCACGTGTTCGGTCCAGCTTGGCAGGCGCCGCCGTTGCAGACGTCCGGCGTCGTGCACGCGCTGCCGTCGGCGTCACACGTCTTGCCGTCGTTGCGCGGGATGAGCTGGCACTTGCCGGTCTTGGTGATGCAGGTGCTGACCTGGCAGAAGCCGTCGTCGACGGTCGGGCAGGTCACCAAGGTGGTCGGGTTGAGCTGGCACTCTTTGCTCGCGAGGTTGCAGTAGAGCAGGCCGTTGCAAGCGTCGCCGTCTTCAAGCTTGGCGCAGTCCGCGTCCGCTGTGCAGGCGCAGGTGTTGGTCTTGGCCAGACATTTGCCGGCCACGCAGGCGTCATCGGTCGTGCAGCTGTTGTCGTCATCGCACTTCGCGCCGTCGTTGCGGGGCAGCAGCTCGCATTTGCCCGTCGCCGATTGGCACGCCGCCGCGGCGCAGACCGTGTCTTTGTCGGTCGGGCAGGTCACCACCGACGCCAAGTCGACGTCGCACTTACCGCTGCCCAGGTTGCAGAACAACGCGCCGTTGCACTGGTTGCCGTCCTCGAGCTTGGCGCAGTCGCTGTCCTGCGTGCAGGCGCACGTGTCGCTGCCCGGTTTGCATTTACCCGCCAAACAGGCGTCGGCCACCGTGCACACCTCGCCATCGCTGCACTTGCTGCCGTTTGGTTGCGCCACCAGCTTGCAGGCCCCGTTTTGGGGGTCGCAGGTGTTCTTGCTGCACGCCGTGTCGCCGTCGTCTTTGCACGTCACCTTGCTGCTGTAGTTCACCACGCAGACCGCGGGGCTCTGGCTCTTGGCGCACACCAGCTGGCCCGCGCACAGGTCACTCGTCTGGGACGACTTGCAGTCGAAATCCGAGACGCACTGGCAGGTGTTCGAGAGGCCCTCGCACAACCCTTTGTGGCACTCGTCTGGCGTCGTGCACGGGTTGCCGTCGTCACACGCCGCTCCGCCAGGCTTGTTAGCCACGGCGCACTTGCCGGTCGCGGGCGCGCAGAGGTTGGCTTGGCACGGCCCCGTCGCGACGTCGTCACACACCACCACGCTCGCCGGGTTCACCAAACACGTGCCGCTCTTGGGGTCGCAGTACAAGATGCCGTTGCACAGGTCGCCGTCTTCGAGGGCCTTGCAGTCCGCGCTTGTGGAGCATTTGCAGGTGTTGTTGCCGCCGCCGCACTGGCCCTTGGCGTCGCAGGTCTCGCCCTTTGAGCAGCTGTTGCCGTCGTCACACGGCGCGCCGGTCTTCAGCGGCGGATGCAGGCAGATGCCGGTCTTGGGGTCGCAGGCGTCCAGCGTACAGGGGTCGCTGTCGTCGCAGTCGAGCTGGCCTTTGCCGATACACACGCCCTGAAAGCAGGTCGCCGTCTTGGTGCAGAGCGTCCCGTCGTCGCAGGCGAAATCGTCCTTGGTGGCGACGGTGGCGCAGGTGCCCGTGGCGGTCGTGCAGCTGTCGGCCGTGCAGCTGTTGCCGTCGCCGCAGTCCTTCACGGCTTGGGTGACGCATTTACCGCTCAGGCAGGCGGCGGCGGTGACGCACGCGGTGCCGGGCTTACAGCTCAAGCCCTCATCCACGGGCACGACGGTGCAGAGCTGGCTCACGCAAGCCATCGTCACGCAGAGCCCCGTCGATTCGGGGCAATCGGTGTGTGTCTTGCAGGCGAGCTGCGCCACGTCGGCGGCCACATCCACCGCCGCATCGGCGCTCGCGCTGTCGGGCGCGTCGCCGGGGGCCGCATCATCCGCGTCAGCCAGGGCGTCCTCGGCGCTGTCGGACGCGTCGGTCAACTGCACGTCCACGACCACGTCGGCCGGGCCGCTGTCGTTCTCGCCGACATCCACGAGCGCGCTGTCGGTCGTCGCGCTGTCGGTCGTCGCGCTGTCGTGACCAAGCGCATCGGTCACCGCGCCGTCCACGAGCGCGGCGCCGTCGCCGAGGACGCTCCCATCGGCGACCAGCGCGTCCTTGTGCACGGCGGCGGCCGAGGCGCCCTTGTCGGTCGGATCTTCGCTGCACGCCGACAAAACCAGCCCCAAAGCGACGATCCCGCACAGCGCGAAACGGGCCATCCACCTCCCTGCGAGGCGGCCCCCCACCCTCCTGTGTCGCGGGCGCTGCGGTTGGCGCCGCATCACTTCGACCCCGTCACGAGCACAGGCTCATTGCTGTTGGTGGTGGTCTGGCCATCACCGAGCTGGCCGTGCAAGGCGGCGCCCCAGCACCACGTAGAGCCGTCGGCTGTCACCGCGCAGGCCGAGTATTCGTCGACATGCACAGCCACCGCGTCGGTCACACCCTTGACCGTCGTCCCAGCCGTGCCCTGCGTCGTGTTCTCGCCGTTGCCGATGCTGCCATTGCCACCGGAACCCCAACACGACACGGCGCCGCTTGAGCGCCGGGCGCAAGCGACGAAGAGGCTAATGCTGACCTCAACTGCAGCGGTGAGATCCTTCACGGGCGCCGGTCCGCTGTAGCTCGATCCGCCGGACGTGTTGCCATCGCCGAGGCTGCCGTACCTACCGGTGCCCCAACACCAAGCCGTCCCGTCGAACTTGACCGCACAGTACGCGAGCTTGCCGCCTGCGAGTTGTCGCACGCCGCTGAGCGTCGCCACTTGGGACGGCTTATGAACATCGCTATCCGCGATGCCCGTACCCATGCCGGCGTAGCTGTTTCTACCCCAACACCAGACAGTCCCGTCGATTTTGAGCGCACACGCCGAGTCACTGCTCACCGCGACCTGCACCGCCTCTGCGATCCCGGGAACCTGGACGGCGAGGTACGAGTCCGGGGTATTCGCCACGCCATTGAGCACACCGTAGTACCCTCGGCCCACGCACCACACCGTGCCATCCATCCGAACGCCGCAGGTGTTCCTATCCTCGGTGTCCAAGTCGCGCAGATGCTGCATGCCGCGCAGGAGCGTAGCGCTCGCCATGACTCCGCTGTTGACGGCGCCGCCCATGCCGTACTGGTTGAAACCCCAGCAACGCGCGTTTCGAACACCCGACTCAACCGTGAGCGCGCAGGAGAGATACTCGCCGGCACAAACGTCGATAGCGCCGGATACAAAGGCCTTGATGGGCTTGCTGCTCGCCGTCTTGGTGCCATCGCCGAGCTGCCCACCATTGTTCAGTCCCCAGCCCCAGACCTCGCCATTGTTACGCAGGACGGCGTACCGATGGCCGTTGCCCGAGATCTGTTTTGCCCAGCCCAGCTTGGTGCTCTCGACACACACGCCGAGCTTGCACGTCCCACCGCCATCGCATGACATGCCATCGGTCAACGCCTTCGCGGAGCACGTGCCGTCGGCCGCGCAGGCGTTGAGCGTGCACGGGTTGTCATCGTCGCACTTGCCCTTGCCCAAACAGAGCCCGCCTTGGCAGCTCTCGCCGACGGTGCAGCTGCTGCCGTCGTCGCAGGTCTTGCCATCCGTCGTCGCCGTGAAGATGCAGCCCGTCGCGGGATCGCACGTGTCGTCGGTGCAGGCGTTGCTGTCGGTGCAGACCTTGGACTTGCCGGCCTGGCAGACGCCCTTGTCATCACAGGTGTCGCTGTCGGTGCACGCGTTGCCGTCCGCGCAGATCAGGCCAGGCTTGATGTCGTTGACACAGCGCCCCTTGATGCACAGGTCGGGTCGGCACTGGTCGCCGTCGTTGCAGTCGGTGTCGAAGTCACAAGGATGCCCATCCGGATGTGCGCGATGCACGATCTTCACCCCGTCAATGAACCATCCGGCGCCGGTGTTACCGGCGCTGTCGGGCCGCAACGCCCCCTCAAGCCAGGCCGATCCGGCCAGCGATTTGCCCGTCAAATCAGCCTCTAGCTGCACCCACTGCTTGGCCGCGATCGGGCTCGCCTTGAGGTCCCACGTCGTCACGACGGTGTCGCCCATCCGCACGCGGAGCCAGTGCGTGGTCTCGGCCGTGGTGTCGCCATCGAACCACGTCCACAGGCTGGCCTTGACCTGCCCGAGCGCAGGCAGCGACCACGGCGCCGCCTGATTGTTGAACTTAAAGGTCACGCCAGCTGCGTTGTAGCTCGTGCCGTCATTGAGGTTGAGCGTGCAGTCCTCAGCCTTCGGCGTCGGCGTGCTCGGCGTCTTGTCGACCGCCCACGCCACCGCGACGGGGGTGCCGCTATTGTCGGAGAACGACCACTTGCTGTAGTCGCCGCTGCACTTGAAGCGCTAGTCGATCACGACGGTCTCTTTGCAGACCTGCTTGCCGCCGCTGCACGCCGCTTGCGCGTCGCACGTCGTCGTCTCGGTGCAGTAGTCGCCGTCGTCGCACGCGTCGCCCGCTTTGATCGCCGAATGGGTGCACTGACCGTCCTTGCAGGCGTCCGCGGTGCACGGCTTGCCGTCGTCACAGACGGCCGTCCCCACACACTTGTTGGCCCAGTTGCACTTTGAGCTCTTGGTGCAGGCGTCGCCGTCATCACACGCCGCCGCCTGGGCCAACGGCGTGGCGCCCGCGCACTTGCCGTTGGCGCAGGCGCTCCCCGCCGTACACGGATCGCCATCTTGGCAGCCAACGCCCTCGCTCACGCCGAAGTGAATGCAGCCCACCGCGGCGTCGCAGCTGTCGCCGGTGCAGGGATTGTTGTCGTCGCAGTCGCTGAACTTCTTGCCCATGCACTTGCCGACCTTGTCGCACGGCGCGTTGCCGAAAGGGTCGGTGCGGATGATGAAGCCGTTCTGCTTCCACTTGTTTTGGTAGGAAGAGCCCGACTGCTTCCAGCCGGCCGCTACAAAGCCGTCTGGCAGGGCTTTCCAGTCCTCCAGCCGCTTGTCCGTCCAACCCCCAAAGCGCTTGTCGCCGGTCATAGCGCCAGCGTTGTCGAAGCGCAGCAGCGCGTTCTGGTTCTCGATCACCGCGCCAACCGCGAAACCGCTCGGCTTGGGCACCACCGCCCAGCCGTAGTTGTCGTAGGTGCTGGGCGTCAACGACTTATCCCAGAGCAGGTTGCCGCTCGAATCGAGCCGTCGCAGCCAGATGAAGTAGGCCGTCGTCCCGGAGATGACGACGCGCTTCTGCCCCGTCAAGATGACGCCGAGCTGGCTCCAGCCCACGGCCTTGAGCGCCGAGTAGCTCGCCACATCCCAAGACTTCTGCCAGATCAGCTTGCCGTCGGTGCCGATGCGCGCGGCGTAGTGGCGCCAAGTCTTGTCAGCGCTCGTATGCACATCACCGGCGACGACGACGCTCTTGCCGTCCTCGACCGGGCTGAGACCGACAGGTTTGTCGTCATCGCCGATGTGATGCACCGCCGTGCCCAGCAACTTGGGCGGATAGTCCCAGCCGAGCGGCGAGTTGGCGTCGCCGTGTTGGGTGAAATACACCGCCGTCGCCCACTTGCCGGCGTCCTTGTGTCGCGCCAGCGACGCCGCTGTGTAGTCGCCTGTCGCCTCCATATCGACCGGCTCGGTGTCGTGGCCTCCGAGGCGCAGGCTCTTGCCGTTGCCGTTGTTGAGGCGGAGCATCGTGAGCCACTCATACTTGGTCTCGCTGCTGTGGAGCTTGTAGCGCGACAAACCGGCGCTCACGAGGTTCTTGAACGAGACGGCACCCACGACGCTGAAGTCCGTCGCCCACGTGCTGTTGCTGTCGCCGGTGCGGTCGAAGTAGCTGTAGCGCGCCCCGCTCGTGGAGTTGTACTTGCCCGGCACACCCGCAGTGCCCTGAACCAGCTTGCCGTACAGCGAGTTGGTGTTGTTGCGGTTATACCCGGGGCCGGCAACAAAGAGCTGGCCATCGGCGCGAGGCGCCACGGCCATCAGCCGCGTGCCTTGGTACTCGTTGCTGCTGTTGTTGTTGTCGCCACAGCACCCGTAGAAGGGCAGAAACTGCAGGGTCCACGCCACGACGTTGTCGTTATAACAAACCCCAGCCAGACACTCGCCCTCGATCGCGCACTCGCTGTCGGTCGAGCTGCAGGCGGCGCCATCGGTCGGCGTGTAGATACACTTGCCGCTTGCGCTGTCGCATTTGTCAGACGTGCACACCTTGTTGTCGTTGCAGACGGTCGTGACGTTGCTGCACTTGCCCGCGCCGCACGTCTCCGCCTTCGTGCACGCGTCCGTGTCCTGGCAATCGGCCCAGCTCTTCAAGTAACACTCGCCTGACTCGCCGCAGGTCACGTTGCCAAAGCCGTCGGTGCGAACCAACCCGCAGGTGGCCGAGGTCATGACGATCAGGCTGTCATCATCTGGCGCGAGGACGCGGCGCTGACCGCCCGGGTTGGTCTTCGCCGTCCACGTCACGCCCAGGTTGCTGTCGGTGATGCGGATACCGCCATTGAGCAGCCCATAGCCACCCTTGGGTCGCGTCACGATGTCGGCGACGGCGCTGTTGATGGTGAAGCCGCTGGCGGCGTCGAGCGAGTCGTTCCAGGTCCGCAGGCGGTCGCCCGTGGTGCTGAGGCTGGTATCCGACCACAGCTTGATGCCATCGAAGCGATAGGTGTTGGTCTTGCTGTCGCCATGCCGCTTCTCGCCGACCAGCTTGCCGGCGGCGTCGTAGCGCAGCAGCCAACCGGCGTAGTTGCCCGAGTTTCCGGCCGCAAAGACGCCGCCATCGCTGCGCAGCGCCACGGCGAAGAGCTGGTCATCCACCACGGAGCCGACCACGTTCTCCCACACCACCTGATCTTTGGCGTCGAGCCGAATCAGCCAACCCTCGTCGCCACCGCTGCCCTTTGACGAGGTCTGCCCAACCAGCACATGGCCGCCGTCCTTCGTGGTGGCGATGCCCTGCAGCAGCTCCTCTTTCAAACCGGCGAACACGACCTGATGCGTGACCTGCTGATCGGCGCCAAAGCGCACAAAGAGCCCCTCATTGCCGCCGAGCGTGTTGTCTTTGGTGCGCCCTACGGCCGAAAACGCGCCCTTGCCGTCGTCGCTCATGCCGAGCAGCTGCCCCTCGGCCTTGTGGTCGAGGGTGCGCTCCCACAGCACAGAACCGTTGTAGCGCACCCGCATCCACGCTGGCAGATTGACCCCGTCGACCTCTTTCATGCCGACGAGCAGCCAGCCATTATCACTCATCGCGGCGATCTCTGTGCAGTTGCGCAGGTTGCCCGGCGTCGCGATGGTCCACGGTCGCGCGGTGGCGCCGTCACACGTCCCCGACTTACACACCCCTTGTGTACTGCAGGTCGCCGCGCCGCCCTTCTCGCAGACCACGCCGTCCGGCAGCGTCGCGGCGCTGCAGCCCTTGCCGGCGATACAGACATCGGTCGTACACGGGTTGTTGTCGTCGCAGACCTTGTCGACGGTCTTCTGGCAGGAGCTGTCCTTACACGCGGCTTTTTCAGTGCACGGCTTGCCGTCGGAGCAGCTCGGCGCGCCGCTGACGGGTGTATGCACACAGCCCTTGCCGGCCACACAGGTGTCGTTGGTGCAGGGGTTGCTGTCGTTGCAGTTGAGTTTGTTCGAGACGGCGTTCAGGTGCGTCGCGCAGTTCTTACACGCTTGAACAAACACCAGGTCCTTCTGATGGCACCGATCGTCCGCGCTAGCGCAGCACTTGCCGTCCGCGTCGCAGCACGTCGCCCACCACGTCTTGAAGTTGGCGGCTTGGTTGTAGCCACTGTTGCCCTTGGGGATCGGGCACGCGTTGTACTTCGGGTTCGGCTTACCGGCCGTCGATGTGTAGCAGACGCCCAGCTCGCAGCGTGAATCCAGCGTGCATGGATCGCCGTCGTCGCACTGATAATAGAGCGGCGGGATAGCAAACGTGCACTTACCCTTGGTGCAGCTGTCGAGCGTGCATTTGTTGCCGTCGTCGCACAGGTTCCCGGTGCCGCCCACACACGCGCCGCCTTTACAGGTGTCGCCGGTGGAGCACAGATCATCGTCGCTGCAGGGCTTGCTCGGTTTGGTGTGGTAGCACCCGACGGTCTTGCTGCAGAGGTCGTCGGTGCAGAAGATGCCGTCATCGCAATCCACCGTGAGCTGCAGCGCCAAACCGACGCATTTGCCACCCGCGCAGCCGTCCTGCTTGGTGCACAGGTCGTCGTCATCGCAGCTCGCGCTGTTGGCCGTGAAGACGCAGCCGACCTTGGCGGCGCAGGTGTCGTCCGTGCACGGGTTCTTGTCATTGCAGGTGGCCGCGACGCCGACGCACACGCCGTTCTTGCACGCATCGCTCGCAGTGCAGGGGTTGCCGTCGTCGCAGAGCTCATCGACCGGCGTGTAGACGCAGCCCAGCAGCGGGTGACAGCTGTCGACCGTGCAAGCCGAGCCGCCGGTGCACTTGATCACCGTGCCCGTGCATTTGCCCTGCACGCAGCCGTCATCGCTGGTGCATTTGTTGCCGTCATCGCATGTGCCGCCGGAGGAAAACGTGTGTTTGCAGCCGCTGGTGGGGCTACACGAGTCGCTGGTGCAACCGTCGCCGTCGTCGCAGGTGTTGACCTTGCCGCTCTTGCACGCGCCACCGCCGCAGACGTCGCCCAGCGTGCAGGGGTCGCCGTCGTCACAGGTCACGGTGCTGCCAAGCGGCAGGTTGCTGCAAACCCCAGTTTTCGGGTCGCAAGCGTCGGCGGTGCAGCCGTTCTTGTCGTCGCATTTGGCGCCGTCGCCCTTCTGGCAGACGCCGTTGGCGCAGATGTCGCCCGTCGAGCAAGGGTCGCCGTCATCACAGAGCTTGGTGGTCTTGATCCACAAGCAGCCCTTCAGGGCGTTGCAGGACTCATCGGTGCAGGGGTTGCTGTCGGCGCAGTCCTCCGTGACCACCAGCGGCAACCCAACGCAGTTGCCGCTCTTGCAGCCGTCCTGCTTGGTGCACAGGTCGCCGTCGTTGCACACAAAGCTGTTGGCCGTGAACACGCAGCCATTGGTGGGGCTGCAGCTGTCGGTCGTGCACAGGTTGCCGTCATTGCAGGCGATCGCCGTGCCGATGCAGTACTTGCCGACGCAGCTCTCCTGATCGGTGCACTTGTTGCCGTCGTCGCAGCTGCCGGTCTTGGCCTCGTATTGGCAGCCTTTGAGCGGATGACAGCTGTCGAGGGTGCACGGCGTGCCGCCCAAACACGGCGTCGACTGGCCGGTGCATTTGCCCTTCACGCAGAGGTCTTTGGTCGTGCAGACGCTGCCGTCGTCGCAGCTCACGCCCGTCACGTCCTTGTACTGGCAGCCCTTGTAGTCATCACAGCTGTCGACCGTACAGGGCGAGTGGTCGTCACAGTCCACCACGACGCCGCCTTTGCAGCCGCCCTTCTCATCACATAGCGGCACACCAGAGCACAACGTGCCCTTGCCGCACGGCGACTTGTAGTTGATGGGCAGCAGCGCGCATTGGCCCGTCTTGGCGTCACACGTGTTCTTGATGCACGACGTATCCGAGCCCGCTTGGCACAGCACCACCGTCGCCGGGTTGACCTGGCACTTCTTTGAGTTGCCGCAGATCAGCGTGCCGGTGCAGGGGTTGCCGTCCTCCTTGCTCTTACAGTCCGCGTCCTTCGTGCAGCCACACGCGTTGGTGCCAGCGGTGCACGAACCCTTGTCACACGCATCCCCCACCGTGCAGTTGCTGCCGTCCGCGTCGCACGCCTGACCTTGATTTCTCGGCTCCATAGCGCACTTACCGGTCGCTTTTTGGCACACGTTCGCCGCGCACAGGTCGTCGGACGACTTCAGGCACACCACCTGCGTATTGGGGTTGGGCTTGCACTGATGGCTCTTCGGCTCGCAGTACAGCTTCGAACACAGGTCGTCGGCCTCAAACTTGCCGCAATCCAAATCTTTCTGGCATTGGCAGGTGTTCACGTCGGCGACGCACGTGCCGCCCTGGCAGACGTCGTTCTTCGTGCAGCCGTTGCCGTCCGCGTCGCACGCCAGGCCGGTGTTGCGCGGCAGCACTTTGCACTGGCCGGTCTTGGCGAGGCACGTGTTCACCGAGCAGAGGTCATCGTCCACGCTCGGGCAGGTGATCTCTGTCGACGGGTTGTGTTTGCACTGGCCGACCTTCTTGTCGCAGAACGAGACGCCATTACACAGGTTGCCGTCGTCTTTGCAGTCGGCGTCTACGGTGCATTTGCAGACGTTGGTGCCGCCCGTGCAGGCGCCCTTGCTACAGATCTCCCCTTCCGAGCAGACGTTGCCGTCGTCGCAAGCCTTGGTCTCGTGTTGCGCGGTCATCTGGCACTTGCCGGTCTTGGGCTCGCACACAGTCTGGATGCAATACGTGTCGTTGAGCGTGGGGCACTGCACCACGGTCGCCGGGTTCAGCTCACACTGGCCGGTGCCGATATTGCAGAACAGCGTGCCGTTGCAGAGGCTGCCGTCCTCGAGCGTGGCGCAGTCGCTGTCGACGCCACACTTGCACGTGTCCGTGCCCGCCTTGCAGTTGCCGGCGAGGCAATAATCTCCGGTGGTGCACGTGTCGCCATCTTCGCAGGGCGCTTTGTTGGGCTCGGCGACCGGTTTGCACAGCCCAGTGGTCGGCTCGCAGGTGTTCTTGCTGCAGTAGGAGTCCTTCGCCGTGGCGCAGACCACGACGGTCGTCGGGTTGACCTTGCAGGTGAACGGCGCCGCGCTTTTGTCGCAAAATAGCTGCCCCGCGCACAGGTCGCCGGACTGCTGCCCCTTGCACTCGGCGTCGCTCAAACAACCACACGTGTTGTTCACGCCTTTGCAGTCGCCCTGGTCGCATTCGTCGGGGGTGGTGCACGGGTTGCCGTCGTCGCAGGAGGCGCCGTTAGCGACATCACCGACCTGACACTTGCCCGTCGCCGGGTTGCAGGCGGTCGTCTGGCACGCGCCGCTGGCGAGCTTAGGGCAGGCCACCACCGTCGATTGGTTGACCTGACACGTACCCGACGTCGGTTCACAGAAGAGCGTGCCGTTGCAGGCGTCGCCGTCTTCCTTGAGCGCACAATCGGCGGTCGTCGAGCAGCTGCACGTGTTCTTGCCGCCAACACATAGGCCGAACTCGCTGCACGTATCGCCGGAGGAGCAGGTGTTGCCGTCGTCGCACGCGGTGCCCTTGGAGCCCGGTTTTGCGAGGCATTTGCCGGTCTTGGGATCGCAGAAGTCGGTCGTGCAGGGGTTGCCGTCGTCACAGGCGAAAAATCCCTGGGCCACGCAGACCCCGCTGAAGCACTCGGCGGTCTTGGTGCACTTGTTGCCGTCATCACACACAAACCCGGCTTTGGTCGGCGTGTGGGTGCAGAGGCCGGTGGAGATCTTGCAGTTGTCCTCGGTGCACGCGCTGCCGTCGTCGCAGCTCTTCTCGGCGAGGGTGACGCATTTTCCGGCGCTACAGGCGCTCTTGGTGATGCAGGCGGAGCCGATGTTGCACACCAACGCGTCAGGCGCGGCGACAAAGACGCAGCTGCCCGCTTGGCAGAGGCGCTGCTGACAGGGCACGGAGGGCAGCGGGCACTCGCTGCTCGCGCTGCAAGCCACCGGGTTGGCGTCTAGATCGACGACCTCTCCCAAGCCCGTGTCGCCAGAGCCGGTGTCTTCCGTGGCGGCGTCGTCGGTCGCGCCGTCGGCCAGGGCGCCGTCTTGGCTGGAGGCACCGTCGGCGACGACATCGGCGGCGACCACATCGGCGGCGACCACATCGGCGACGGCGACGTCCGCGACTGCCACGTCAGCGACGACGTCGAGCGCCGCCGCTGAGTCGAGGCCGACGACGACGTCGCCAGCGCCGACGTCGAGCGCCACCGCGTCACCGCGTCACCTTGAACCCCCTTGTCCGTGGGATCATCATCACAGGCGACGAACACGCCGCACAACGCAACGCCCATCACGAGCCAGCGGGCCCGGTCGGCACGACAGCGCAAATTGGACATCATCTCCCCCCCCCACACTCCCAAGCGCGCGATCAGCGTTACCTGATTGCGCGTCGGGATTCCAACACTTTTCACGCGATTAGCGCCCTTATTCGGGTGCTAATTTCGATGAACAACCGTCGGTCCACTTCGAAATGTCTAGGTTTAAATCGACCTGTCGCGGTCGTCAGCGTACGCGATAACACGGACCAAATCGAGCGGAGAAGGGGTGACCACAGCTGCTCACCCATGGCCATAGTTGCGACATCGGCGGCGGGGCGCCCGACACGACGATGGTCACGACTGTGTCTCAGCCGGTGTGTCTCAGCCGGCGCCAGCAGTGGCGGGCTACGCCGTCGGGTCAGCGTCCTGCAGGCCGACCCACGAGAGGCTGCGCTGCCACAAGTCAGCGGCGAGGACGGTGTCGCGCGCGTGGCGGGACGGTGTCTTGGGCTCACGACTGTCCCAGTAGAGCCCGGTCTTGCCAGCCGCGTCGGGAGACGTGGCGCAATGCAGGGTCGTCAGCGCACCCTCCTCGACGCTGATCATGAACAGCTTGATCAAGCCCCGGAAAGGCCAAGGGATGGCGCGCCACACGTCGGAGGCGATGACGCCGGGATGCAGCGCGTAGACCGGCACCTCGGGCACCCGCCGGGCGAGCTCGAAGCTGAAGAGCACGTTGCACAGCTTGGAGACGCAATACTCCGCAAAGCCCGTCGCGCCGGCGGTCTTCTGGGTCTGCGCGGCCCAATCGATGCCGCCGTCCTTGGGTACTTTGTAGTGCGCCTTGCTGGCCACGTTGACGATCCGCGGCGCCGGGGCCGCTTTGACCCGATCGAGCAGCAGCAGGGTGAAGAGGAAGGGGCCGAGGTGGTTGACACCAAACTGCGTCTCGAAACCATCAGCGGTTTGGCCCGACACGCCGCCGAGCCCGGCGTTGTTAATGAGCAGGTCCAGCGGGCGATCATCCCGGGCGAGCAGCTCGGCCGCAGCGGCGCGCACCTGGCTGAGATCGCTGAGGTCCAGGGCCAGAAACGACAGCTTCGCGCCCGGCACCTCGGCGCGAATGTCGGCCATCGCCGCTTCAGCCTTGCTGGCGGTGCGGCAGGCCAACGTGACCTCGGCGCCGGCCCGGGCCAACTCTAGCGCGGTGACTTTACCGATGCCGGTGTTTGCGCCGGTGACGAGGGCGTTGATCCCGGTGAGATCAACCGAGACGGGAGGCGTAGTCTGCGTGGCCATGAACAACTCCGAGCGTGAGCGGGCGTAGGGCGGGGGGGCGGGGATTGAGTTAGTCCCTATAACAGCGCACGGAGCAGAAAGAACAGCCAATCGAGCAGACGCAGCCAAACTCGTCGGCGCCCATGGACGGTTGCGTCCACTTCGTCGCTCAGGTCGAGGTCGGCCATAAACCGCGCGACCATCGAGTGAGCGAGCGCCTCGTCGATGATCACGATGTTGAGCTCCAGGTTGGTGCGCCAGGAGCGGTTGTCGAGGTTGAAGCTGCCGACGGTCGTCCACCTGTCGTCACTGACGGCGCTTTTGGCGTGCAGCACAGGGCCCTTGAAGCGATACAGCCGCACGCCGCCCTCGAGCAGCCCGCCCCACAGCCAGCGGCTGGCGAAATCAACCGCGGGTACGTCGCTGGTCTCCGGCATCAACACACGCACATCGACACCGCGCCGCGCCGCCGCCATCAGGCTCTGCCTGACCTTGCGGTCGGGGATGAAGTAGCTGTTGGTGATGTAGAGGTAACGCTTCGCCTCCTGGATTCTGCCCAGATAGTCGCGTCGAATCGCCTTGCGTTCATCGCGGTAGTGATTGGCCAGCACGCGCACCAGCGACCCTGACTTGTTGCTGGGATGAGGCAATGAGGGGCTGTTGCCACGGGGATGACCGTTGGCGTCCATGCCGGTCAGCTCCGACCAGGTCACCTGAAAGACGTCCTGGAGCCGTTGCGCGGCCGGTCCCGCGATCTTGATGACGTCGTCGCGAAAACCCTTGCCACCGGCGCCTTTCGCGGCCCATTCATCGCCCAGATTGACCCCGCCGACCAAGGCGACCTGTCCGTCGACGACGACCATCTTGCGGTGATCGCGGTTGTTGAGCAGGCCCAGGCGAAATCGCGCGCGCCAGGGCGCGACCGGGTTGTACTCAGCGACGTGGCACCCGGCGCGCCGCATGCGCTGAAACATCTGATCGTCGGCCGTGATCGAGCCGACGGCGTCGTAGATGACCTGCACACGCACGCCAGCGCGGGCGCGATCGCAGAGCGCCTCAGCGAACTCCCAGCCGGTGCGGTCGGAGGCAAACCAATACATCTCGACGAGCACCTCTCGGGTGGCGTCCTCGATCGCGTCGAGCATGGCGGGCAGGCAGGTCTCGGGGTCGTGGAGCAGGGTGACCTGGTTGCCGGCGACGGTCAGCCCGATCGCCGCGCCTTTTCCGGAAGTTCTCAGACGCTTGAGCAACACGGGACACCTCGCGCCCAGAGTATAGCCTGAAACGTGAGGCGTGGTTCAGCGTGCGCTAGGGTCGGAATCGCGCCGGGCGTCCGCCAACGCGCACGACGTCGCGGCGCCACCACGCGGGCTGCAGGCCGTCGAGCAGACGCGCGAGATCCTCCGGCTCAAAGGGCTTCGTCAGCACCTCGTCCGCGCCAGCCTGCTGCGCCAGCTGTCGCACGTCGGCGGCGTCTGCCGCCGTGAGCGCGATGAGCACCGGTGGCCGCGGCAACGCGCGGAGCTGGCGCAGCACCTCGTACCCGTCGAGCTTTGGCATGTGCAGATCGATCAGCGCCAGCTCATAGGTGCCCGCGTGCGCCATGGCGACCGCCTCTTGACCATCACACGCGAGCTGCGTGCCGAGGCCGAGGCCGACGAGCCCCGCGCGGGCGACGAGGCGACCGATCTGGTCATCGTCTGCGACCAAGGCGCGGGCCAGCGTGGCGCTCTGCAGCGTCTGCTTCCAGCGCTTCGAGGCCTCGGCCATGCCGTGGCGGCGGCTGCGTGGCGCCTTGCGGTTCTGCGAGATCCGACGTGCGCGCGCCGCCAACAGCTCCTCGGTCATCACGATCGGCAGCAACAGCGAGAACTCAAAGCACGTGCCCTGACCCTCGACGCTCTGCACAACCAGCTCGCCGCCCATCGCCGTCACGAGCCCGCGCGCGATCGGGAGCCCAAGCCCGGTGCCGCCAAAACCTGTGCTGATCTGACTGTTCGCCTGCTCAAAGGGCTCAAAAATCGCGTCGAGTCGATCCGCGGCGATGCCGATGCCCGTGTCCCGCACCGAAAACGTGAGTTTTGCGTGGTCCACGCCGGCGTTGCGGCCGAAGATCGTCACGTCGACCTGGCCCTGCCGCGTGAACTTCACAGCGTTGCCGACGAGATTGGTCAGCACTTGGCGCAGACGCAGGCCGTCGACCCGAACGTGGCGAAAGCTGTCACCGGGATAGTGCACCACCACGTCGAGCGTCGACTCCGCCCTGGCGCCCACGAGCTGGGCGACCACCTCGTCGGCCAGCGCGCTCAGATCGACGAGGCCGGGGTTCAGCGCGACGCGCCCCGACTGCAAACGCGCGAGATCGAGGGTGTCGTTGACGAGCTGCGAGAGCACCTCAGCGCTGCTCTCGATCTGATCGACCAACGCCCGCTGCGCGTCGCTCAGCAACTCGCGCTGCAGCAGCCCGGTCGCGCCGCGGATCCCCGCGATCGGCGCCCGCATCTCGTGTCCGACCAAAGCCAGACGCCGCAACTCAGCCGTTTTGGCGGCCGTCGTGGAGGCCATCGTGGAGGTCGTCGTGGGTGTCACACGCCGAATCGGGGGGATGATGAGCGCCTAGTGGGAAATGGGAACCTACCGCGATGACTATCGGAAATCCAGAAGTCGATCGCCCCCGATGGGGTCGCGACGCCTCGATCGCGCCGCGCCCGCCGCCCAAACGCGGACGCACCCGTTTCACGATCACCTTCAGCGTCTCTCGGGGATCCTTCTCGCGGCGGGTCACGCTAGGCTATCGTCGCCTCCTGCCTCAGCGCTGGTTCAGGACCGCCGCAGCGGAGGCGGTGCCCACGGTGCGGGAGCCATCGCAAACCGGACAACCCCACGGAGCGACACGATGCGACGAATCCAGCTACGAGGCCTGATCACCGGCGATTTAGCGGGCACCAGCTTCCGATCCATGGTGCGGCGGCAGGCCGAGAAGCTTCAGCTGGTCGGCTGGGTCCTGCAGCACGAAGACGGCCAAATCGAGGTCGTGGCCAACGGCGAAGAGCGCAACGTGCGCATGCTGTTCAGCTGGTGTGAGCGTGGCCCCCTGGCCGGCATGGTGACCGCGGTGGAGACGTCACCGCAGCCTCGCGAGGCGTTTTTTGGCTTCAGCGTGCGCCAGCCGCCGCCCAGTCGAGATTCGCCGCCAGCGTCACCTGAGGACTAGATCGTCGCCGACGTTCGTGCGTACCACGATGCACCAAGACGAGGTGGCGAACGATAACGCGCCGTGGTTCTTGACTTGCGATCCATGTGTTCGACTATCAGTCGCGTTATTCAGGGATGTCACACGTCGCGGCCAGGGTCACGCGCCTTCGGGTCGCCGGCGCGCGCCTGGGCGAAGGGGAGGAGAGATGAACACGTCCGCGCCTGCGGGGCACAAGACCAGCGCCGCGCGAGAGGTTCCGCGACCTCGCCGCTGGCGCCGCGCCGCGCTAGTGACGCTGCTGCTGGTGCTGTCGAGCTCGGTGACGCCGTCCATCGCCGCGGCGCGATCGCGGCTGTCGCTCGTGGAGGATGGCCGCGGCCTCCTGCACAGCTACAGCGCCACGATGGGGCTGACGTACAACCGCAGCGGCGACTTCAACGCCTGGTCGACGGGCAGCTCGCTCGCGGTCGAGGCGGTCGGGTTCCGCTACTACGAGCGCAACGGCTTCATCACCGGCACGATCCTCGGCATCTTGCGGATCTTGACCGCAGCCGCCGCGGCGTCGGGGCCAAAGTCGTCGACGAGCTGGACCGAAGGCAACATGCGCTACACGCGAACGACGTACTACAGCGAGGCTGAAAAACAGGCGATGCAGCGCTCGGCGAGCAACAGCGCGACGAACATGGTGACCTCGCCCGGGCAGAGCTTCGACCTGGAGATCTACTCCCGCAACCTCGGCGGCGACGCCAGCGGCTACAAGGTCACCATGATGATGGGCGGCATCAAGCTCTCCGGCCGCGGCGCGCGAGCCAAGGGCATGTTCGAGATCGGCATGGGGTTCGGCAGCGTCAAGAGCGGCGTCGCGAGCGAGGGCAAGTACCTCATCACCGATTGGAGCTACTTCGGCATGCCGTTTCGCGTGTCCTAGGCGGTCGGGCCGGTCAACCTCTACGGCCTGTGGGAGTGGAACTGGTTCGGTCACTCCCGCGGCGCCGACATTACGGGGTCGCAGGTTGGCAAGAACACGCGCGTGGCCCAGGTCGCGGGCTTCCCGCTGCGCATCGGGGTCACCGCCGCGCTGCTGCAGCGCGTCTACGTCGAGGCCGCGGCCACGACCCCATCCCCGACGTCCGGCGTGTTTGGCTTTGTCGCCTCCGCCGGCGCGCGATTTTAGGAGGTGGGGATGATCACACGACACCTCACACGACACCTCACACGAGCCGTGCGCCCGCTGCGCGGCCTGCTCTGCGCCCTGCTGCTGACAGCGATCTGTCTTCCCACGCAGCGCGCCGAAGCCAAAGAGGGCATCGGCTGGATCGGCGGCACCCACGACCTGCGTGTCGAGGGCTACATCGGCCGCGGCGAGCGGTGGGCCAAATCCGGCAGCCAGGTCTACTTCCAGTTCGCGGGCGCCTACTTCGGCAAGAGCTCGCCGCTCGGCAACTTGGCTGGCATCGAGTTCGACATGGGCCTCGGCTGGGACGGCATCGGCTACAACGACAATGACACGGTGCTGGGCGACCTCGGCTTTCCGATGCACCTCGCCGTCGGTTTCCCCGTGACGCTGTGGCGCCTCTTCGGTGGCACGGGTGACCGCATCCAGCTCGGCTTTTCGCCGGGTTTTGGCATCAACTGGCAGGTCGCCTACACCTACCTCAAGCTCAACGCGTCGGTGCGGATCAACCACCGCATCGGGGTCGAGGGCACCTACACCTGGTGGCCGGGGGTGGCGAGCGCGTCGGTGGCCGACACCAACGACAGCGTCAACAAAGCCGCCGCGCGCGCGACGGTCTACTTCAAAGCCGGTCGGCGCCGCGGCGGCTCGTTCCTCGTCTTTGGCGAGTGGATGACCAGCCAGCGCGTCGCGGACCTGGAGACAGGCGGCAACGACAGCAAGACGCTCTTCGATGGACAAGATCCCTTTGGTAGCACGCAGCGGCGCGCCTACGAGAGCGTCGCGCGGGTGGGGTTTGGCTATGCATTCTAACCACCACACATCCCAACTGCTGGCCCGCCACATCGGCCTCGCCTGCCTGCTCGTCTCCTTCGCGGGCTGCTTGCTGCCCGAGTTCGACACGCCGCCGATCGATCCGGCGTTGATCAAGGACGACAGCCCCGGATCGGGTGGCGGCACGACGGCGTGTGTAGCGGGGGTCTACCAGAACTCCGTCAACCTAACCGTGGCGGGCGCTACGACGACGTACGCGGGCGAGTGCACCATCAGCGGCAAAGTGACCATCAACGTTGATTTTCCGACCTACAAGCAGCTCGCCGCGGTGCGTCGCATCCAGGGTGTCCTCGTGATCCGGGGCGCTGGTGCAGGGCCGGCGGTGTCGCCGTTGCCGAACCTCACCGACGTCGACCAGAGCGTGCTGATCAGCGCGACGCAGCTGGGCCACCTGCCGGTGTTCCCGAAGCTGAGCACCATCAAGGTGAGCCTCCAGATCACAGGCAACACCAAGGCGGTGTCGATCGCCGGATTTGACGCGCTGCGGCAGGTGGGCGCGCTCCAGGTCTCCAACAACGCCGCCACAACCTGGAAGACCTTTGGCAAGCTGGAAGACGTCTCGGGCGCCGTCGGCGTGAACAACAACTACAACCTCACCAGCGTGACGTTTGCGTCGGTGGGCAACTTCTTCGGCGGCCTGCAGATCGACAAAAACGCCTGCGCCGAGATCAACCTGCCGAGCGCCCACAACATCGACGGGCTGTTCATCCAGGCCAACACCAAGCTGGCGTCGGTGCGCGCGCCGATGCTGACCGCGATGTCGCAGTTCACGATCAACGCCAACCAACTGCTTAGCAACACCTCGATCACGTTGGGTAAGCTCAAGACGCTCGGCCACTTCACCCTCAAGACGCAGCCCAACATCACGGCGCTGACGTGGCTGGGCACGCAGGTGAAGATGGCGGGGGACCTGCAAGTCTGTGCGTCCGGCATCACCGCCGACGACGCCGCGGCCTGGCTGACGCAGCAGGGTGGCCAGCCGAAGCTCGTCGGATGTAATTGAGCGCAGCGGCCGCGCCTAGCCGCCTTGCTGCCGACCAACCGGCCTCCTACACTGCGCCGCCCCGGCGATTCTCCCGCCCTGGGCCGAGGAGGACGCGATGCGGCGCACAGCGACAGGGTGGATGTCAGTCTTGGTGACAGTCTCGGCGACGGTCTTGATGACGGCGCTGGCCACCGCCGGCTGCAGCACAACGCCCGCGACAACCGCGACAACATCGGGTGCGAGCGATACCACCGGGTCGTCGCCGGATGGCGCGACGAGCGGCGCCGACACAGGAGCAGCGACAGATGGCACCGCGACGGATAGCGCCGCGACGGATGGCGCCGCGACAGATGGCACGGCGACCGATAGCACCGCGACGGACGGCGGCGCGCTCGACGCGGGCGCAGTGAACGGAGACGCCGTAAATCCGGGCGATTCGGTGACCGGCGACGCGGGCGACGGCTGCCCGAATGGCTGCGACGACGGCAACGGCTGCACCGATGACTCGTGCGTCAACGGCAAGTGCAGCCACGCCGTCAACACCGCGCCCTGCGACGACGGCAAGGCCTGCACCACCAAAGATGTGTGTGATAGCGGCACGTGCGCCGGCGCGCCGCTATTTTGGCAGAAGACGTTTGGCGGCAGCGGCGAAGACGTCGGCCGCGCCGGGGCTTGGCTCGCCGATGGCAGCGTCGTGGTGGTCGGTCACAGCGACGGCGGCGGCGTAGCGAGCACGGGCAAGGGCGGCCGCGACGCCTGGGTGGTGCGCATCGACGCGCACGGCGAGCTGTTGTGGGAGCAGCTGCTGGGCAACGACCTCGACCAGACGGCCTACGACGTCGCCGCCTGGGACGGCAAGTTCGCGGTGGTCGGCACCTGGCGCGAGCACGGCGACAAGCGCGCGCGTGGCTGGCTGCATGTCACCGACAAGGCCGGAAAAGCGGTAGGCAGCCACGTCTTTGGCCTTGGTGAGGTCACCGAGCTGCACGCCATCGCGGTCGGCGCGGCGGCCGCGAAACCGGCGATACGGATGGTAGCGGCGGGCTACCTCGAAGACGCCGCGGGCGACCTCGCGCTCGCGGTGACGCGCATCGATCCGACGACGCTCAAGCCGCTGTGGGTGAAGAGCCACGGCACGACGGGGTTCGACGCGGCGTGGGACGTGGTGACGCTGCACAACGGCCACATCGCGGTCGTGGGGGACACCGCGCCGGGCGGCAGCGGCCCGCACGTGTGGCTGCTGGAGCTCGACGACACCGGCGCGGTGAGCTGGCAGCGGACCTACTTCAGCGACGGTGAAGACACCGGCTGGTCGCTCGTCAGCGACCCCGATCCGGTGCTGCAGAATAAGGGCTACACGGTCGCCGGCAGCCGCAAGAAACCCGGCGCCACCAGCACCGCGGCGTGGTTGATGCACGCCGACGCGGCCGGAAAATCAACCTGGCAGGAGACCGCGACGGCGCCCGGCGGCGCGGCGGCGTATGCCTTGGCGCGCATCAGCGGCGGCTTCATCGCGGCGGGCCGCAGCGCCAAGACGGCGGGCAACGACGAGGCGCTGCTGTGGCGAACGGACAGCGCTGGCGCGACGACGTGGTCGCTCGACGCAGGGGTCTCGGGCAGCGCGGGGTATGGCGCGGTGGTGTGGAACGACGCGGTTGGCCTAGTCGGCAAGAGCGGCTCCGGCAAGGCGGCGAACCTGCTGGTGGTGCGGGCGAGTCTGGCCGGGAAGACCGTGTGTAAGTGACGCGCGGGCGGGGGTCCGGGTGACGCCCGGCGGCGGTCTTGACGACCCGCGCCACGCCGTTGATCGCGGCCATCAAAAGCACCGCAGCGGGCAGTAAACAGGGTCAAAAGCCGTGCTAGACTGCGACATCACCCCTGGCTGAGCCACCTGTTTTGATGGCGCGCTCAGCCTCACTGCACTGGGAGCTCGTCATGTCGAAACGGTCTATTTTTGCGCCTCTGGTCGCCCTCGTACTCAGCTTGGCGGTGGCGCTCAGCGCTTGTGGTCCAAGTGTGGACGGCGAGAAGAAGGACTGGGAGCGCAGCAACACCAACGTGACGACGCTGACGAGCGAGTTCCCGACGTTCAAGGCGGCCCTCGAGACCCAGCAGGCCACGGCCAAGAAGGCGTGGGTGGCGGCGGCGACAGCAAAGGGCGACGAAGAGAAGGCCAAGCAGATGAAGGCCGCCAATGAGACCATCGGCAAGCTGACGAACCGGGTTGGCGAGGTCAAATCAAAGCGCGCGGGCCTGGAGAGCACCATCACGAAGCTGGGCAAGCTGAAGCTGGGCAAAGAGGAGTCGAAGAAGCGCTCCGAGGCGATGGAGAAGGCCCGCGAGGCGGTGACTGAGGTCAACGCGGCGATGGCGGCCGCGGCGCCGACGGATGAGGCGACGGCGATGGCGGCGCTCGAGCCAATTATCAGCAAGCTGATCAGCGCGGACGGCGCGGCGAGCCGGGCGTTGAGCAAGTACAAGAAGGGCAAGAAGAAGAAGAAATAGTCTGGCTACGACCGCATCGGGAGCCCATCGGCGCCGGCGTCGGTCCGCCCCGCGGTCGGCTCCACCAAGCTGTCGATCAGGATGCGACTCTGCTCCCGCGCTGCGACGGTGAAGTCCCCAAACTACGTCTGCACCTCCGCAAACAAGGCCTCAAAGCCAGGTTGATCGCCGGCCGCCAGCATCGACGCGAGGTCCGCTGCGGCGCCCTGAAACACCTGCGTGACCTCTGGCGTGCGCGGGTTGCTCATCTCGATGACGCCATACAGCGCCTGCGACGTCTGGCGAGAGGCGACACCGGGCCGTCCAACATCGAGAAAACGGCGGATCACCAACGCGTCGTTGTAACGACATGTGGTACGGTGACGCACCAGCGCGCGCCCTCGTTCTAGCTCTCATGCGCGCACCGAGGCCTCATGAATCCACTGTTTGTCGCGCGTCGCGCCCTGTCTCTCCGTCTCTCTGCGCTGCTGATCATCGCGCTCGTTCCGCTCGTCGTGGGGCTCGCGGCTGGCTGCAGTGACGACTCGCAGGCGGTCAGCGGTGACGCCGCGGGCCTTAAGGTCGACGCCGGCCTCGACGGCGCCGTGCTCACCGATGGCGGCCTCAACGACAGCGGCGCCGCGGATACGGTCGGGGCCACCGACACCGTCAGCCTCGATGTGCCGCCCGACGCCGCGCCGCTCGACGTGGCCACCGGCGACGTGCCGCCCGACGCCACGATCACGCAGCAGGCCTGTACCTCCAATGACGACTGCACGTCGGGCTACTGCCTGCCCACGCCTGACGGCCGCTTCTGCGCGCAGATCTGCGTCACGTCCTGCCCAACCGACTTCACCTGCAAAGAGCTGCTCTCCGCGAGCGACGTGGTCTACGTGTGTGTGCACAAGTCGCCCTTCCGCTGCGCGCCGTGCGCCAACGACAAGGACTGCGCGGTCGCCGGCAAGGCCAGCGGCGGTGTGTGCATCCAGCTCGCCGGCGGCGGCTTCTGCGCCGAGGCGTGTGGGGCGGGCAGCGGCAAGACCGACGCCTGCGTCGGCGCGGGGTTCACCTGCACTGGCGCCAAGACCCTGAGCGGCGGCGACACCCAGGCGTGTGTGCCCGACAGCGGCGAGTGCCCGTGCCCGGACGGCAAAAAAGGCTTCTGCCAGCTCACCAACGCCGAGGGCTCGTGTCCGGGCAGCTACATCTGTCAGGCCGGAAAAGCGGGCAAATGCAGCGGTCAGGTGCCCAGCGCGGAGGCCTGCAACCTGACCGACGACGACTGCGATGGCCAGACGGACGAATCGGTGGCCTCCATCTCCTGCGACATCTCCAACAAATACGGCACGTGCAAAGGCTCGACGCTGTGTGTGGCCGGCACGACGCTCTGCCAGGGCAGCAACCCGACCCCCGAGGTGTGCAACGGCATCGACGACAACTGCTCGGGCGCGGTGGATGAGGGGTTCCCGGACACGGACAAGGACGGCGAGGCCGACTGCGTCGATGGCGATGATGACAACGACACGGTGCTCGACGGCCAGGACAACTGCCCGCTCACCAGCAACGTCAGCCAGACGGACAACGACAACGACAGCCTCGGCGACGCCTGCGATCCCGATGATGACAACGACGGCGTTTTTGACAGCAACGACACCTGCCCGTTGGTGCCGAACAAGGCCCAGACGGACACGGATAAGGACGGCAAGGGCGACGCCTGCGACTGCGACATCGACGACGACGGCGTGGCCAACGCTGGGCTCTCGAGCGACGGGGTGGAATGTCCGAAACCGGTGACGCCGGACAACTGCGTCTTCACCAAAAACGCCGACCAGAAAGACACGGACAAGGACGGCGCTGGCGACGCTTGTGATGGCGACAAGGACGGGGACGGCGACCCGGACAACACCGACTGCAAGCCCGAAGATCCGGCGATCTCGCACGCGGCGAAGGAGGTCTGCGACGGGGTCGACAACGACTGCGACGGCATCACAGACGAGGAAGACGCCGTGGGCTGTGGCTTCTTGTGGCTCGACCAGGACGGCGACGGCTGGGGCGGCACGCAGAAGAAATGCCTGTGCAAAAAAGTCAGCCAGTTCAGCGCGACGAAGGGCGGCGACTGCGACGACAAGGACAAGGCGGTGAACCCGGACGCGCCGGAGATCTGCGGCAACAGCAAGGATGACAACTGCACCGCGGGCGAGACGGACAAGGGCGCGCAGGGCTGCACGGACTACTACCAAGACGCCGACGGCGACGGCTACGGCGTCAAGGTCATCGGCGGGCTGAGCGGGGCGAGCGGGGCTGTGTGTCTGTGCGCGCCGACGGGCGATTTGACCGCGAAGAAGGCCGGCGATTGCGATGACAACGACGCGGCGAAGAGCCCGGCGTTGACGGAGCTCTGCCAGGACAAGAAGGACAACAACTGCAACGGCGAGATCGACGAGGCCAACTGCCAGGGCTGTAAACAGGTCTACAAGGACGGCGATCAGGACGGCTTTGGCGTGGCGACGGACAAGCAGTGCCTGAGCGCGCCGGCGTTCCCCTACACGGCGTTTGTGAGCGGCGACTGCGACGACAAGGACGCCAACATCAAGCCCGGGGCGTTGGAGGTCTGCAATGGCAAGGACGATAACTGCGACAATGTGACCGATCCGCAGGGGTCGACGGGCTGCACGCAGTTCTATCCCGATGTGGACAAGGACACCTACGGCGCCAAGGTGAGCGCGCAGTGCTTGTGTAAATCGACGGGTACGTGGACGGCGACCAAGACCGGCGACTGCGATGACGGCAACGGCAAGATCAACCCGGCGGCCAAGGAGATCTGCAACAAGCTCGACGACAACTGCAATACGCAGGTGGATGAGGGCCTGATCAAGACCTACTACAAGGACAACGACGGCGACGGCTACGGCTCGGTGAGCACGCTGCAGGACTGCGCGGCGGTGACGGGGTACGTCGAGAAATCGGGCGATTGCAACGACTACAACAAGGCGATCCACCCCGCGGCGAAGGAGCTCTGCAACGGCACGGACGACGACTGCAACGGCTTTATCGACGACAAGCTGCCCCTGGCGAACATCTACACGGACGTGGACGGCGACGGCTTTGGCAGCAAGAACGCCAAGGTGCAGAAGCACTGCCTGACGGCCACGGGCGAGGCGCCGCTGGGCTACAGCACGACCAACGACGACTGCGATGACTCAAAATCGACGGCCTATCCGAACGCGCCGGAGCTGTGTGACGGCATCCTCAACAACTGCAACCAGAAGGTGAAAGACGCGCACTGCCCGACCAAGTGCGAGGGGGCCTGGCCGATCTTTTTGGGCGGATCTTCGGGCTTTCCGGCGATCGCGCAGCTCGACGGCGACAACAACCTCGAGGTCATCGCGCGCAACGCGGGGGCGGCGCGGGCCTACAAACACGACGGCTCAACGCTGTGGAAGACGGCGATGAGCGTGAGCTACTCGTACCCGGCGGTGGCGGACATGAACGGCGACGCGACGGTGGACTTGGTGATGCCGGACCACGCTCAGAACGTGTTCATCCTCAACGGGGGCAACGGCGCGGTGCTGGCGAGCTACAAGACGCCGGGCGCGCGGGGCTACTACGGCGCGCTGGTGTTCGACTTCGATGGCGATGGCGCCAACGACATCTTAGCGACCGGAAATTCGCCGTATCAGCTGATCTTGTTGGATAAGACGTTGAAGGTGAAGAAGATGGTGCCGCTGGCGCCGCTGCCGGGCGAGAGCTTCAGCTTGGCTTCGGCGGGCGCGTTCGATCTGAAGGGCGACGGCGTGGTGCAGCTGTTCTTGGGCTCGGGCAACTGGACGTGTGTGGCCGATCCGACGAGCTGCAAGGGCCGGCTCTATGCGTTCAACCTCGACGGCACCTACGCTAATGACCCGACCTGGACCAAGGCAAACCTGCCGTTCTACGAGGTGAAGGGCTACCCGACGAGCTACGCCGGCGAGGGCCGCTGGGCGTTCTATGCAGACGCGGACGGGGACGGGGTCAACGAGGTCTACCACAGCTTCTCGGCGAGTAATTCGGACCTGTGGAAGAAGGACGGCACCCCACACGCCCTCTCCGGCAAGCTCGGCTGGGGCGCGGCGCCGACCCTGGCGCCGGTGAAACCGGACGGCACGTTGGACCTAACCGGCAAGCTGTACCCGGCTCACGGACCGGTCGTGGACATCGACGGCGACGGCACCTACGAGCGGATCGGCAACGGCGCGGGCGGGCTGACGATCTACAAGGCCGGCAAGGTGATGGACGGCTTTCCGCTGAATATCTCGGCCGATCCGCCGATCATTGGCGACATCAACCGCGACGGGCGGCTCGACATCATCTTCACATCGGGCAGCAACAACTCGCTGAACTGCTACTCGCTGGGGGCGGGCACGTACACGGAGCGCAACGTGTTGAACGCCGGCACCATCAACGGCACGAGCCGCGGCCACTATCCGACGGGTGGGTTTGACCCGTTTGAGCCCAATGATATCCGCAATAAGGTGTTCGACCCGAAGACGACGAAGGATCCGCTGAAGGACTCGCGCGCGTTCCGCATCTCGGCGTTTCGTGATGTGTATGCCAGCGGTGGCGGTTGGACGCACAAGCTGCAAGCGATGCTGGGCGAGAAGGGCGACCGCGACTATTACGTGCTGTACGGCGGCATCGCCGCGGCGAGCTTGGCGCCGATGGTGAAGGACTACGACCTGTACCTGCATATCTTCAAGGGCGATGGCACGTATCTGGCGACGCGGTCGAGCACAAACGCGGGCACGGCTGGGGAGAGCGTGAACTGCCACAGCACCAATAAGTGCCCGGCTGGGGCGGGGATGTTCATCATCGAGGTGCGGGGCAAGGATGCGGCGAAGGATTTTGGGCCTTGGCCGTATTGGTTGACGACGAACTGGGCGCAGTAGCGGGCGTGCGGGCATGGCTTGTGGCTTGTAGGTGCTGGGCGACCGGTTGAGGCTGAGCAGCTTGGCGCAGACGGCCCGAAAAGACGGGGTGCGCGCGCCAGAACGGCCCCGCCCTCTTCAACCGCTTCAGCACGGAGACGGCTTGGGAGATGGCTTGTGCCGCGTCTGCGGTCCGCGCGCCGACCAACCGACCGGCCGTGAACGCCGGCCCTGAAGCCATGCGCAGCTTGCCGACGACCGAGCGGGCGGTGGCGATGTCATTCAACGCGCCCAAGTCATCCTGGAGCGCCTTGGCGCGCGCGATGAATCTTGTGACGTGTCGGCCAGGGAAGAAGGGGGCGAAGGCTTCCGCGGCGTAGCGCAGCTTCTTGGCTTCCATGCGCACCTGATGACGCTCGGCGGTGGTCTGCTTTTTCAAGCTGCGACCGCGCTTGATCAGTTTGCGCCAGCGCTTGTCGAGCGCTTCCACCCCGAAATCTCGGGCCGACCGGCGGCGCTGTCGCTGAGCACCTGGGCGGTCGTCGCTCAGCCAGTCGCCGCGCTCCACCCAAGCGTCAACCTCACGCAGCAGACTTCGATAGCGATCGGAGGTCAGGCGCGCTTGCACCCGTGCGTGAGCCGCGACCCGCGCGGACTTCACCTCTGCGATCAGCGTGTCGAGGTCGAGGGTCGCATCGGACTGTGTCCGCGCTGGTTCGGCGGTCTCGCTGAGAAAGACATCGAGGTCTCGTGCGTCGTTCATGGCCTGGGCCAACCAGCGCAGCTCGCCCTTGACGTGTGCGAGCCCGTCGTCATCCACCATTGGACGAAACATCGACAACGCGCACCTCAGCCGTCGCGCAGCCACGCGCACCTGATGTACAGCCTCCGCGTCTTGGCCTCGGCTCAGCACCGTGGCGTTGGCGGCGATCTGCGACAGAGCGGCGCGGGCGATGGTTTGGAAGGCCTCGCGGGTCGAGATGCGCTGGCGCAGCGACGGGCGTGTCGTACGCCGCGACCGCCCCCGCGTCCGCACCAGCGCCCGCGCCTTGTCTGGGTCAGCGGAGATCACGGTTTTACAGGCCTCTGTGCCGGTCCACTTCACGTCGACTCCTTGCCGCGGCGCAGGCATGGCGCGGCGATGACCCGCGCGGCGCTCCGATTGCACTTCAGAAGATAGGACTCGGCTGCCCTCGATAGGTGCCCCTCGGATAGGTGCCAGGATAGGTGCCAGGCGATTCGCGAAGCGCACCCTCGCGCCTCCCACGCAACTTCCAACTTGCCGGCCGGTCGAAATTCCACCACCCTCTGTGCGTTCGCACGGAGGTCTATATGTTCGGCACCTTGGTTGCCCCCAGAAGCCCCTGCGCAGCGTCAGTCGCGGCGTTGTTGGCGGTCTGCTGTGTCTCTGCTTGTGCCCAGCGGGGGCCAGCGGAAGGTCAAACGCTCGCGCGGCCTGCCCAGCCCGTTCGCGTCGTCGCCGCGCCGGAGCCGAGCGCCGCGCCAGTGGGGCGTGTCGCGGCCCAATCCGTAGCGTCCTCGCCGGCACGACGCCAGGTGGCGCGATTTGGTTGGGGTTCGGGGGCAAGCGCGCTCGGCATGACGATGGGCGCAGAGGCGAATCCGACCGCACCGATGGCGATCGCGGGCGACAGCGCTGGGCGATTGTGGATCCTCGATCAAGACAATGAGCGTGTCGTGCGGCTGGCGCGGGACACTGCGACGTTCGATGTGCGGCTGCCTGTGACGCTGCGGTGGCCGCAGGATTTGGCGTTGGTCGAGCGCGGCGAGCCTGGCGCACAGCAGGTCGCGCTGGTGCTGGTGCTCGACCGCTTGGCTAACGGCGTGGTCGCGGCACTCGACGCCCGTGACGGCACCGAGCGGTGGCGGCTGCCGCTGCGTGGCGACGGCGCCGCAGCGTTCGATCCCGACGCGCTGCCGGGGCCGACCGGCTTGGCTTTTGGTGGCGGGGTGACGGGCATCTTCGTTCATAATCGCGGCGTCTGGGCCGAGTGGGGTCACCAGCGCGTCCATCAGCTCGGCGACCTAGCCGGCGCTGTCGTGCGCAGCGCCCGTGTGCTGCCGGGCCGCCCCGCCCTCGTCGGCGATCTCGGCCTCTTCGCGATGCGCGCTGGCGACAAGGTCCAGATCACCGGCCGGTCGCTCAAAGCCTCCAACGCCGCGGAGCTGCCGCCAAGCTTTCGCGCCGAGGTCAGCTTCAATCTGCCCGTCTACGCTGTGCGCACGCTGGACTCGGACCCGTGGGGCCGGGTGTGGATCGCCGCCAATACGCTGCGTGAGAGCGAGACGGGCGCCATCGAGGCCGAAGGGCTAGAGGTTGCGCGCGTCGGCCGCACGGGCGCGGTTGAGTTCCGCGGCTCCGCCACGCTGGAACAAGGTCCGCATGAGCAGCTGCGCACGTTCGCGGTCGGCGCCGAAGGCAGCTTCTGGCACCTCGCCCGGCGCAACAACGGCGCTGTGGTCGAGAGGTGGGCACCATGAGCAGCCTTCGCACCCAGCGACGCCGTCCATCTTTGCCCGCGCTCCGTTGGGCGACCGCGGTGGCCGCGGCGCTCCTGTTCGCGCCGACGATCACATCGGCGGCGCCCAACGAGATGACCCGCGACGAGATCGTCGCGATCGCCAAGACGGTGCCGGGGTTCTCGTATTGGTGGGGCGGCAGCAAGTGGTCGCCCGGCGCGTCGGCAAAGGGCCTGTGTACACCGAAGGCCGGCAGCTCGGGATGCCCAAGCTGCACACACAGTGGTTCGTGGGGCGCTGATTGCTCTGGTTTTGTCGGCAAGGCGTGGCAGATCGCGGTGCCCAAAAGCCTCACCGTCGCCTACCACCCCTACGCCACCGTGCATTTCGCCGGCCAATCGACCTGGTGGACCTCGATCAAGCGCTCGTCGGCGCAGAAGGCAGACGCCTTCAACTACAACACCAACGGCGCGGGCCACATCTTCCTCTATGAGAAAGGCGACCCGTGGGGTTCGGTGTGGGCGTGGGAGTGCGCGGGCTGCAAACCCGGCTGCAAATACAACCTGCGGTCGGTGTCGAGCTCATACACGGTGAAGCAGCGCAAGCTGCTAAAATCACCGGTGACGACGTGCAAACCACATTGTGAAGGCAGCGTCATCGTCGACACCAAATGCGGCAAGGGCGATTGCGCTAAATATGGTAGCAAATGCGTCAACGACAGCCTCGGCGTGCGCTGCGTCTTCGGTATGTGCCCCAATGCGGGTAGCGCGACCATTTGCCTGCCCGACGGCAAGCTCGGCGGCTGCAAAAACGGCGCGTTGGCGCAGTCGGGCTGCGCGAGCGGCAAGCACTGCGTCAAGCTGACCGCGACCAGCGCGGCCTGCAAGCCGGTGTGTCCCAAGACGTGTGACGACGGCAACCCGTGCACTAAGGACGCCTGCGACGCCAAGGTCGGCACCTGTAGCCATGACAAGCTAACCGGCAACGTCTGCACGGACGGCTCGAAGTGCACCGGCGGCGAGACGTGCCAAGCCGGCGTCTGCAAGGGCGGCAAGGCCATCAAATCGTGTGACGACGGCAACCCGTGCACCAGCGACGGCTGCGTCGGCGCCACAGGCAGCTGCTCCCACAAGGCGAGCGCTGGCGCTTGCGACGACGGTGACGCCTGCACGACCGGCGACGGCTGCAAAGGCGGCAATTGCGTCGGCGGCGCTGCAAAGGTGTGCAGCGACGGCGACGCCTGCAACGGCGTCGAGATCTGCGTCGGTGGCGCGTGCAAGGCCGGCACCTCCAGCGCCTGCGACGACGGCAACATCTGTACAATCGACGCGTGCGACGCCAAAACTGGGGCTTGTAGCCACATCGTCGCCGTCGCGGCTTGCGATGACGGCAACGCATGCACGACCGACCAATGCGCCGGCGCCAGCTGCCACCACCTGCCGGTTCAGGGCAGCTGCGGCGACGGAACGTGGACCTGCGCGGACGGACTATGCGCCAAACCGGGTGTGGGTGGATCGACCGATGCTGATGCTGGCGGTAGTGGTAGTGGCGTTATGCGCGACGGTGCGGACGGACCGCAGGGCGCCGAGACGGACACGTTGTCTGGCGAGGTGAGCAGCTTAGCGGGCGGCGACGCAGCGACGGCCACGCGCCCGGCGGGCACCAGCTTCGCACCTGCGCCGTCGAGCGGCTGTGCGGCGACGCGGTCGGCTGGCTCTTCGACGGCGCCGTCTGCCCTGTGGCTGGTCTGCGCGATGTTGCTGTTGGTCCTGCGGCGGCGCCGATTTGGCGACGAGGGTCGTGTTGGCGTTGGTGCCGCCCAATAGCGCATCGACGACCGTCGCGCCCGTCGTACGTGCCGCGCTCGTACGTGCCCCCTCTCGTACGCGCCCCCCTCGTACGCGCCCCCCTCGTACGCGCCCCCTTCGTACGTGCCAGGCATTTCGTTGCGCACGCGGACCGGTTGTTGAGATCATTTAGTTTCTTGGTGATGTTGCAGTTCACCATGCCAACAAAACTGGACTTCTCTTCGGCGTCCGCGCAGCCGATCAGCATGTGGTAATGCGTAGACATGAACACCAGCGCGTAGATCTTCACCCCCGATTGCTCCTGGGCCC
>ERZ889078.124-NODE-124-length-66077-cov-8.574824_pt1 | contig 66077 bp, 55 predicted proteins | sample MGYA00521266_ERZ889078 | MGnify/ENA primary metagenome ERZ889078 (study PRJEB32303, sample SAMEA104408618) | aquatic metagenome | biome: Brackish water; feature: Pelagic; material: water | place: Baltic Sea | collected 2014-06-16T06:34:00 | depth 76,534 m ... | reverse complement strand
AGGCTTTGGCTAGGCTTTTGGGCTAGGCACGGCAGGAAACACCACGGAACACCCGGGCCATAAATGCCTAAAAACTTCGCATTTATGGAAGGTTACACACCTGCTCCGGCTCGTGCTGGACCCCCCTGAAACGAGTTTACGAGCGACTCATAATCGCTAGGTCGACGGTTCAAGTCCGTCTCCAGCCACCAGACATTATTTGATTTTTGAAAGCGCCCTTCGGGGCGTTTTCTGTTTGCCGACGGCGAGCGTCTCAGCCCTGCCCCTTTCTTCGCAGCTGCACCATCTCCCCAACCGCCAGCGCGACCCCATACCCCCGCCCCTCAAACATCCGAATCAACGGCGCGTTCGTCGCCGCCGTGTTCGTCACCACTTCCGCCAACCCACGCGCGGCCATCCACGCCTCACCCGCCTGCAGCAGCGCCGAGGCGAGCCCGAGACGCCGATGGTCAGGCTGCACCCATGTCGTCGAAAAGAGCCCGAACGGCGTGTCCTCGCCATCTCGCTCGACGCGCACGATCGTGTGGCCGACAACAGCGCCTTCCGCCGTCGTCACAACGAAGACCTCGCCGTCGCAGCGCTCGGGATCCAGATGCCAGCGCACACGCGCCACCAGCCAATCGTGGTCGTACAACGCCACGCCACGCGCCAACCCCAGCACCTCCACCAACGTGGCGCGCATGCCGTCTGCGACCGCCACAATCTCCGCTGATTCATCGCGATCTAGCGGGCGCACCTCGTGCATCGACTCATCCTCCTTGCATCAGAATCACACTCACCAGCCTACGCGCATCACTCTCCATCGCGCGACTGGTCCCGCCAAGACCTCCCACGCCGCGCTGACCCACCGCCTCATCGCTACAAGCGCCGCCGCCGCGCCGCGAGCCGTCGCCGTGGTCCGCCGCTGTCCGCCACAGCGCAGCTATCGACCCGAACATTCCGCGCCTTGAGCCACGCACACCGCGCCGCAACCACACCGGGACTACCCCGCTCCACACCACGTAACGGCGCGCTGCAACGCCGCCACGCCCGACCGGTGGCACCGTCACGCTCCGGCGCCACACGGCAGAGCGCCTTCCCCGCCTTGTGGCGCGGCCACGGCCATCGACCCGCCCACTGGGCGACGTCCAGCAACACGCCCGCCCGACGCAGCTCCAGCCGCCCGGCCCGGTTGGGGAGCCGCAGACGACGACTGCGTGACGAACGCACCACGAGCACCTCCCCCGGCTGGACGACCGCATCAGGCCCGGACAGATCTGGCGGCAGGGGCGCCGGCGCGGCATGGCGACGCGAGGGTTTCTCAATCAGCCGTGGGCGCAGCAGCGACACCGCCCGCCCGTCCGGCAGCACCAGCGTCGCCCCAGCCAAAGACGCCGTTTCTGCGCCTAGATGGATGATCTCGACGTACTCCCCAACCACGTCATCGACGAGGAGGGGGTCGGTCATCACCTCAGAGATCACAAGATCGACCGCGGGTGGCAGCGGCGGCGCGGTCGACGCCGTGGCCGCCGCACCGCGAGGATCGACAGACGCTGGTTCGTCACCGTGGCTGTGGTGCGCCACGCGCGTCAGCGGCGGCGCGTCCGGCCCGATCAAGCTGGCCATCGGCAAACCACGAGACTGGGGCTCCGCGCTGCAGGCGACGAGCGCGCCACACGTCGCAAGGAGCAGCGCGGCGGACAAGAGGAGAGACGGGGGCGAAAAACGATGCATGGGGCTCCTTGGTCATAGCGGGTCTAACAACCCGGTGTTGTCGCGGTGTAGAAGCAGGGACCGTGCCAACTCATCGGCATCGAAATTACGGATAGTTACGGAACGCTGACCGAGTCCCGAGACCAGTCCCAGCGTCCCGTGAGACCGATCGGGAGCGAGCCGACGCGCGGGCGCGGCACCGGGATGCCCAGATCTGACGGTGGCGACGCCAGCGAGGCGCGCGATGGCGAATATGCGCTGATCGGCTGATTTCATGGCGCTCTAGACGCCGCGGCAGCTCGTTCAGTCTGTTGGTTGCCGGTCGTCTTGACACCCCCCGACGCCCCTCTAGAATCGGCCCTCCGCGAAAGTCTTCGCCTCCGCCCAGGAATCTCCGATGGTCCGTACTACTCTCATCCTCATCGCTGTCGTGATCGCGGGCGCTGTCGCTCGTCCCGTCATGGCCGCGCCCGCCGAGATCGAGCGAACCGTCGTTCTCGTCGAGCTCCGTAACGGGCCCGACGCCAACAGCCTCACCGTCGATTACCTCAAGGAGATCGGGGCCGCGTTCCAGAAAGAGAACAAGGGCGACTACATCTTGGTGAAGGGCCAGACCGTCGTCGCCAAGGTCGGCCACAACCGCCAGCAGGTGCCGCCGGCGCTGACCAAGGAGCGTCTCACCGCGCTCGATGAGGCGAAGAACAAGGGTGTTGCGTACTTGGATCGGGCTGACGGAAGCAACGCCGTCAAAGCCCTGCGGTCGGCCGAGTCGAAGTTCCGTGCCGCCCTCGCGGCGCCTGGCGCGAACGACGCGCTGCGAAAGTCGTACCTCGACCTGCTCGCCAAGCTGGCGACGGCCTACGTCATCTCCAAGGACCTGGACGCCGCCGCGGACATCTTCCGCTCGATTGTGACGGCATTTGGCCCAACGGCCCCCGTCACGGACGACCACTATCGCCCCGATGTTGTCGCGATCTTTCAAAATGTCGTCAAAGAGATGAAGAAGTTGCCACAGGGTTCGATCGACGTGTCTTCGACGCCGCTCGGCGCAGGTGTGTTCCTGGGCGGCATCTCGCGCGGCAAGACCCCCGCACAGGTGACGGGCCTCATCCCTGGCCGCTACAGCATGCGGTTGCAGCGCGGCTCGAGCACGTCGATGCTGCATAACGTGCGCGTTGACGCCGGTAAGACGACCAAGATCCACGTCGACCTGCAGTTCGAATCGCACCTCGTGCTTGAGGATGACCACGCCGGTCTCAGCTACAAGGACCTCGCTGAAGCGCAACGTCGGGTTGCTTTGGACGCCGTCGCCCTGGGCCGTCTCGTTGAAGGCGCCAACTTCGTCGTGGTGACGGGCGTCTTCGAGCGCAAGCTGGTGACGTTCGTTGTCGACGTGAACAAGAACGCCGTCGTGCGCACCACCAACTCCCGCATCCCACAGGTCGGCCTCTCCAAGCGCGCGGTCACGCGGGCGATCGACACCATTATGGATCGCTCAGTCGCCGGCTCCGGCGGTCAGAAGTGGTACACCTCGGTGCCTGGCTGGGCCGTGACGGGTGCAGGTATCGTCAGCCTCGGGGTCGGCGTCGCGTTCGTCGGATACCTCAACCAGGCGGGTGTCACGGTCTACGACTGCGTGGATCCCACGCAGGCCTGCAGCGACGCGGAGCGACAGAACCCGGCCTTGCGTGCGAAGATCGACGCGGCCAAGAAGGACTACGTCGATGAGATCGGCACAAAAAGCGTCATGTCCGGCGTTGGCCTCGGCCTCGGCGCGGTGCTCGTTGGTGCCGGCGCCTTCCTATTCTATCGACACATGAACGCGACAGACGTCAGCGCGATGCAGTACGCCCCTGGCCGGGGCGATCCGAACAGCATCCTGCCACCGCTCGACTTCGGCTTTGTGCATACGCAGTTCTCAAGCGGCGTCCGCTAGGGGCCCGCGATCACGGCAAGCTCGCGCGACGTGCCTGCGCCACCAACACCCGCTCTGGACGCGCTGCGCGGCGCCGACGCGGTCGCCTATCTCCGCGATGGCGCCCTGGTCGCTCACGCCACGACGAGCCTGCTCGGGATTGGCGCGAACCCGCTCAGCGACCGCGCGATGGACGCGCTCGACACGCTCAAGGGACGACACCGTGGCGAGGGCTATGTACATGTCGTTGACTGCGCCGAACACGCGCGCGGCTGGATCAGCGCCGCCGATCTGCAGCGCTGGCTAGCGATCGACCTCCCCGGCCCGGTGACGTGGGTGCTCGCCGCCGGTCCCGCCGTTCCCGCCCGCGTACGAGGTCCTGCGGGTACCATCGCGATCCGACGCGACACGCACCCCTGTGTGCAATGGCTGTGTGGTGCGCTCGGCCACCCCATCGTCAGCTCCAGTCTGAACCTGCCCGGCGCAGCTCCAGCGGAGGACCTCGATGCGATCCCAGCGGCGCTCGTCGCGGCGCTCGCGGGCGCGTTCGTGCGACCGCCAGCCCCAGTTGGCGCGGCGTCGACGGTTGTCGCCCCTACGAGCGGCGGCTGGCGGCTGCTGCGCGAAGGCGCGGTGTCCAAGGCCGCGCTCATCGCCGCGCTTGGACCTAGCACGTGACCTCGACGCCACAATCGGATGAGAGCCTCGACGTGATGCTCCGCGGTCACATCCAGCTCCTCCAGGCGAAGAAGGGCTACCGCACCAGCGTCGACGCCATGCTGCTCGGCTGGTTTGCGTCGAAGCAGGCCGGCGCGGCACGGCGGATCGCTGACTTTGGCGCTGGTAGCGGCCTGGTCGCCATCCTCCTCGGCCGGCTCGCGCCCAACGCAGAGCTCAACTTGATCGAGCGTCAAGCCAGCCTCGCAGCGCGGGCGGCCCGGAATCTCAAGCTCAACGGCGTACACGGCCGCGTCCGGCTGCACGATCTGGCGCATGGCCCGGTCCCCGATCTGTTCGATCTAGATCTCGTGGTCAGCAACCCACCGTACTACCGCCGAGCCGGTCGCAACCTACCGACGCACCCAGAGCGCCGCGACGCGCACTACGAGTCCACTGCAGGCGTGGAGGCGTTCAGCGCAGCAGCAGCCGCCGCGCTGGGCCCAAGCGGCGTGCTGTGTATGGTCTACCCGGCAGACGGCGCCGAGCGCCTCGTGCGCGCCTTCGCCGGGGCGGGTCTGGGCAACATGCGCATGCAGCCGCTGCACCACCGATCGACAAAAAAACCGGCCATCCGCGTTTTGCTCGCGGGTCGCCGGGGGCCGCTGGACGTCGTCGCGTTGCCGCGCCTCGCGATTCATCGCACGGGGGTGCCAGACCACACCTATTCGGCTGAGATCGAAGCGTTTCTGGACACGCTGTGCAGGCCGGGCGACGGTTGAGTGAGCGGCAGCCATCGCCCGCACTAGCGGAAATCGGCGCAGGCGCAAGGGCCAGAAAGGTGCAGGCGTGCAAGCAGAAGGACGGCCACCAACTTGCGGGGTGTAAAAGTGGCTGCTAGCTTGGTTTCAAGGGTGGCATCACAAAGGTGAGCGCTGGATGAATGGCCCCACGGCGCTGTGCGTTACACGTGAAGAGAGTGCAGAACCTCAGGAGGTGCACGATGTTGGATGCCTTCATAATTGAGGAGATCAGGCGTCGCGAGCAGTTCGACGAGCGACGGCAACCGCGTCTGGAACGTCCCGGCGCCTTTCCCATGCCCTATCCCCCTAGATCAGGCACAGATAGCGGCCGACCCGAGCTACCGTCGCGTCGTCACTACGACGAGGACGAAGACGACGCCAACAATGGTGTCATCGTCCTAGACATGTAGCCGATCCCAGATTCTGCGGCTCGACGGCGGCCGTTTGCGTTTAGGCGCCAACGCCCCGTCCCGCAGGAGGGGGGGTTAGGTCAGCAGCTCAGGCGTCAAGTTCGGCGCGCGACTGAATCACGCGCGCGATCAGACCGTACGCGACGGCCTCATCCGCGGTAAGCCAGTAATCCCGCTGCGTATCATGCTCGATCTGGGCGTAGGGCTGACCGGTCTGCTCTGAGAGGAGCTTGTTGATCTTCGCCCGCGTCTTGAGCAGCTCCGTCGCCGTGATCTCAAGATCGCTCGCCGGGCCGTACACCGTGCCGGGGATCATCGGCTGGTGGATCAGCAGGCGCGTGTTGGGCAGCGAGAGTCGGTCTGCCTTGTCGGCACCGAGCAAAATGACCGTCGCGATCGAGGCGGCGAGACCGGCGCACACCACACGCACCTTGGGCTGGATGAAACGCATGATGTCGTAGATGGCAAAACCCGCCGTGACGCTGCCGCCGGGCGAGTTGACCAGGAGCGTGATCGGCGCTTTGGGGTCATCTGCTTCGAGGGCGAGCAGCGCCGACGTAATGGCCCGCGCGACCTTGTCGTCGACCTGGCCCGTGAGCTGAATCTGTCGGCTCTTGAAGAGCTTCTCTCCAATCATACTCGCGGCCTCAGGGGCCTTTTTTTCGTCGGACTTGCTGGCGAGACGGGTCGTGTCGGTCATGGCAGCGCGGCTCCTGATCGGGTGGCGGTCTGCGTGAGGCAGGCCGCTCTGTGGGCGGCGCAACCTAGCATGGCAACGTCTGTGTCACCACCTCGATCACGCGATTACGCTCGGCTTCGGTGAGGCCAGGATACACGGGGATGGCCAGCACCTCAGCGCAACAACGCTCGGCGTTCGGCAAGTGTTCCGCGGGGACGGCGGCGGCGAGCGCGGCCTGCTGATGCAGCGCGCGCGTGTAGTAGACGGCGTGGCCAATACCCGCTGCGGTCAGCGCTTCGACGAGGTTCGCCCGATGCGGCGTGCGGATGCAGAACTGATTCCAAGCGTGACCCGCCAAGGGCTGGGGCAGCTGCAGCTGGCCTGCTCGCTCCAACGGCGCAAAGGCCGCGAGATAGCTCGCTGCGTTGGCGGCGCGCGCCTGAGTCCAGTCGTCGAGGGCCGGCAGCAGCACACGCAGCATGGCGGCCTGGAGCGCGTCGAGGCGGAAGTTGCCGCCGAGCTCATCGTACGCGTCGCGGGCTCGGCGACCATGCTGCCGAATGCGCCGGACGTGCGCGATGAGCGCTGGGTCGCTGCCAAACACTGCGCCGCCATCACCGAGCGCGCCCAAGTTTTTGGCTGGAAAGAAGCTGAGCGTGCCCGCGGCGCCGGCGAGGCCGACTGACGCACCCGACGGCGTTCGCGCGCCGATCGCCTGGGCGCAGTCCTCAACCAGAACCCCGCCGCGCCGGGCGCAGAGCGCTGCGACATCGGCCATCGGCACCGGCTCGCCGAAGAGATGCACGGCGAGCACGCCGACCGTGGCGGGCGTCCACGCGTCCTCGAAGGCCTGCGGGCTCGGATGAAAGCCGATGTCTGGCAGATCGACAAACACAGGCCGCAACCCGGCCCGCAGCACGGAGCTGGCCGACGCGATGAACGACAGTGGCGTCATCAGAATCTCGCCACCGGCTGGGAGGCCCAAGGCCAAAAACGCGGCGAGGAGCGCGTCGGTTCCGCAGGACACGCCAGCCGTGTCGGCGGCGCCCAGGTACCCGCTCAGCTGCTGCTCAAAGGCCTGCACCTCGGGCCCCAAGACGTAAATGCCGTGATCGAGCACGCGCGAAAAAGCCGCCTCAAGGTCCGCGCGCAGCGGGGCTTGCAGCCGCTTCAGGTCAACAAAGGGCACGCTGGAGGTGGTGTCGCTCATACGTCCTGCTTGGCGGAGACCACGCCGCCTTGCCAGCGCCACGTGGCGGCGCAGCGGTGACACGTGTTGGTGCTGCCTTCAATCGGCGCGATCGGCCACGCGAGGCGCTCGCCGCAGCTGCACACCCAGCCAACGACCCGTGCGGGCACCCCGACCACCATGGCGTGCGGCGGCACCTCGCGGCTGACCACAGCGCCCGCCGCGATGAAGGCGTACGCGCCGATCTGGTGACCACAGACCACCGTCGCGTTGGCGCCGATCGTGGCGCCGCGGCCGACGACGGTGCGCGCGAACTCGTCTTTGCGGCTGACGTGCGAACGCGGGCGCACGACGTTGGTGAAGACGCAGGACGGCCCGCAGAAGACGTCGTCTTCCAGCACAACCCCGTCGTAGATCGAGACGTTGTTTTGCACACGCACGCGATCGCCCAGGACCGCGCCGGACTGCACAAACGCATTTTGGCCCAGCACACAATCGCGGCCGATCCGCGCGCCAGCCATGACGTGGGCAAAGTGCCAGACCTTGGTTCCTTCGCCGATCTCCGCGCCCTCACCGATCTCCGCGGAGGGATGCACTTGCGGCGCCGTCGGCGCGCGATGGTCCGCCGGGGTCAGCGTCACCGGAGCGCCGCCGCCGCCCATGGACCGCTCGGCGGCGTCGAGCACGGTGAGCACGGCGACGCCCTCCGCGCCATCCGAGATCGGCCGCGCGGTTGGGTCGGCACAAGCGCGGAGGAAGACCGACATCTCCTCGGCCAGGGGTTCGACCGCCCGCAGCGCGACTGGCTCCGCGAGCGCCGCGATCGGTTGCGGACGGCCGCCGATCCACTCCACGCCGTGGCGATACAGGACCAGCTTGTGCTCGGCGGCGCGGTCATCGAACACGGCCATGGCGTCTTGACCGACCACGACGAGGCGCTGCTCTTTGAATGGGTGCAGCCACGACACGTAGATGTGCGCTTGAACGCCGTGCGCCCAAGACAACGTCGTCATCGTTGTGTCAGCGACGGTGGGATGCAGGAAGTAGCCGCCGACGGCTGTGACCCGGTCGGGCAGCGAACCGACGAGGCGCAGCAGGACCGCCACGTCGTGCGGGGCAAAGGACCACAGGCTGTTCTCTTCGGTGCGGAAACGGCCGAGATTCAACCGATTTGAGTAGACGTAGCGCAGGCGGCCCAGGCTACCGTCGCGCACCAGACCGGCCAGGGCTTCCACCGCGGGGTGATAGTGCAAAAGATGTCCGACCATCAGCACGCAGCCTTGGGTCTCCGCCAAAGAAACGAGGGCGCGGCCTTCGCTGATGTCGAGGGCGAGCGGTTTCTCGACAAACACGTGCTGACCCAGGCGCAGGAAATGCGCGGCGAGGCGAGCGTGTTCAACGGCGGGGGCGGCGATCACGACGGCGTGCGATCGTGGGACGCTGTCGATGCCATGCCAGCACGGGACCGCGGGCCAGCGGGCGGCGACGTCAGCTCGGGCGCCTGCATCGACTTCGACGATCCCGGCGAGGGCGCCGAGTTGGTGCAAGTTGCGGGCGAGGTTGCGGCCCCAGCGGCCACAGCCGACCAGAGTGACGGAGATCGACGGCACGTAGGACTCCAGCGAAGTCGGGGGCTGCGAGAGCCGTGAAGTTCGGGGCTGCGAGAGCTTGGTGGGCAAGCGCGGGCGAGTCGCGATAGAGTGGGCGCAGTTCAGGTGGCGACAAACTGGAGGCATCATGCGCCCGCACTTGAGATTCCCGCAACCGAGCGCGACGCGACGACTGGCGCTGGCGCTGGCGACGGTCGGCGTCATGACCGCGACCAACACCGCGCTGGCCGCGCCGCTGTGCCGCACCGCCATGTTCAATTGTCGCGGCGCAATCGCCAGCGGCATCAACTTGCGCAAGGCGATCGGGAGCAAGGAACGAGCCGACCAGGTCCTCAAGAACTGCAAGCCATTCTACACGAGCCTTGAGCCCGATCAGTGCGACTGGCGCAAGACGCTGCGGCTGCGACGGCTCGGCGCGCCGCTGCGGGTGGCGCGCGCCGAGATCCCGGCGCCGGAGACCACGCCGACCGCATCCGCGCACGCTCCGGTGGTGTATCGACACACGCCAGGGCCGAACGGCGGCGCTCCGACGCTGCCGCAACCGCAACCGCCGCAGCGGGACGTTCGGGGCCGGTACTCCACGACGCCCGCACCGACCCGGATTCCTGAGGTGACCGCCGAAGATCGCGCCCCCTTCGCCGCAGAAGTGCGGGCCGCCGCGGCGCGCTACAAGCTGCCGGAGAACTTGGTTCGCGCCGTCATGAAAGTGGAGTCCGGCTACAATCCAACGGTTGTCTCCCACGCCGGCGCCGTTGGCCTGATGCAGCTGCTGCCGGACACGGCCAAGGCGATGGGCGTGAAGGACCTCCGGGATCCGAACCAGAGCATCCTCGGCGGCGCGCGGTTCTTGCGGATCCTCGCCAACCGCTTTCGCGGCGATCTGGTGAAGGTGCTGAGCGCGTACCACGCCGGGTCGACGCGGGTGAAACGGCGCGGTGGCACGCCCTACGCCGCGACGGACAGCTACGTGCGAAAGGTGCTCGGTGTGTACTACGCCCTGCAAGATCGCTAGCCTGCGCGGACGAGACACAGGTAGACGGGAAGAGGGAGGTGCAATGCCGGGAGCCCGGCGAGCGCACGCAAGGATTCAACGCGCGTGGGCGTGTGCGGGAGGCTATTGGGCTGGCCAGCCATCGCCCCGCGCCCGACTCGGCCCGCTGCTCGTCGCGTCGCTGGTGCTGTCCTGCAGCGCCGACCAGAGCCTCTCGAACGGCACGCCGTGCTCAGCGGATAGCGCCTGTGCGTCGCGTTTTTGCGAGACTGGTCCATGGCGGCCGGCCCGATGCGCCGCGCCGGACGTCGACGTGGACGGCGACGGGTTGGACGCGGTGGCCGAGCGCGCGGCGGGCACCAACCCGGCATCGCGCGACTCAGATAACGATGGCTTAGACGACAAGCTCGAGGTCGGCCCAAACCCGGCGACGCCCCGCGATCGCGATGGCGACGGCAAACCCGACGCGCTTGAGCACGACACACATGATGAAGACGGCGACTGCCTCGCCGATCCGGATGACAAGGTCGACTCGGTGCCGGCGAGCAAGGAGGCGCTGGCCGCGGCGTTCTGCGATCTCGGCGTCTGCGCCGGCCACTCGCCGCGTGCGACCTGCTTGGGCGCGGTCGGCAAGGTCAAGTGCGAGGTGCTAGGGGTGCCGGATTACGAGCCTGATGGCGAGCTTCGGTGCGACCGCCTCGACAACGATTGCGACGGCAAGACAGACGAGGATCTGGACGGCAAAGCCGGCGAAGTGTGCGGGGTGAGCGGCGTCTGTTTGGGCGCGCCGACGTCGCGCTGCGTCGCCGGACAATGGGTCTGCAACCTCGGCGGCATCGACAACTATGAGACCGTCGAGAAGAGCTGTGATGGCGTCGACAACGACTGCGATGGCAAGACCGATGAAGCCCCGATTTGTGATGACGCCGTCCCCTGCACGGTCGACGCTTGTGTCGCCGGGACTGGATGTGAACATGTGCCGACCGCCAAGCGCTGCAACGACGGCAACCCGTGCACCGTGGACCTGTGTGAGCTGCCTGGCGGATGTCGCTCCTTGCCGCATATCGGCACGTGCGACGACGGCGACCCGTGCACGACGGGCGAGAGCTGCGCGAAAGGGGTCTGCAAGGGCGGCACCGCGGCGATTTGTGACGACGGCAACCCCTGCACGCTCGACCCCTGCGCCGCGGACAAGGGCTGCCTGTCGGTGGCGTTGCCGGTGGGCTCCGCGTGCAAACCCACGGACCTCTGCGCCCAAGCGGGCACGTGCCTCGATGGCGGCTGCAAGGGCCACAGCACGGTGGTCTGCGACGACGGCAACCCGTGCACGAGTGACGACTGCGACTCAGCGAGCGGCGCCTGTGTCCATGCCGCGCACGATGGCGTCTGCAACGACGGCAACCCCTGCACGACCAAGGACACCTGCTTCGCCAAGCTGTGCATCGGCATCCCCCTGCCAAGCTGCTGCACGGCCGATGGGAACTGCGACGACGGCAACCCGTGTACCGCTGACCTCTGCCAGGGCGGCGCCTGCAAGAACGCGGGGGTCGGTTCCGCCGCCTGCAGTGACGGCAACCCGTGCACGATCGGAGAGAGCTGCGACTTGGGGTTGTGCACGGGCGGGCTCTGGCAGGCATGCAACGACAAGGATCTGTGCACGTTGGACATCTGTGACGTCGTGGCGGGGACGGCGAAGTGCAGCCACCCGGTGCTGCCCGAAGGGGCGAACTGCGATGACGGGGACGTGTGCAACGGCTTCAGCGCTTGCGCGAACGACGGTTGCGTGGTCGGCGTGCCGCTCAAGTGTGAAGACACCAACCCCTGCACGCTGGACAGCTGTAACCCGCTGAAAGGCTGCGCGCACACGAGTCACTCCGGCAGCTGCGACGACGGCAACGCGTGCACGTTGAGCGACGGCTGCGCGTCCGGATCGTGCGTGGGCACAGCGCTGCAATGCGATGATCTCAACGTTTGCACCATCGACACGTGCAAGGTGGAGTTAGGATGTCGCTACCTTCCGACCAGCGGCCTGTGCTCGGACGGCGACGCGTGCACGACCGCGGACAGCTGCAGCGGCGGCGGATGCAGTGGCACGCCAAAGAACTGCGATGACAAGCAGCCATGCACGGTCGACAGCTGCGACGGCACCGGCGCGTGTGTGCACAGCAGCGAAAAGACCGAAAAGACAGGCTGCGACGACGGCGACGCGTGCACACTGGGCGACATCTGCACCGGGGGCAGCTGCCAGGCCGGCGTCTCGATCAACTGCGATGACGGCAACACCTGCACCGATGACAGCTGCGACCTGACGTCGGGGTTGTGCAAGATCACGTTTCACACCGGCCCCTGCGTCACACCGACGGGCTGTACGTCCGACGCGGTCTGCGAACAGGGGCTCTGCAAAGGCAAGGCGATCAGCAACTGCTGCAAGCTCAACGGCGACTGCAACGATTTCAACCCATGCACCCTCGACGGCTGCGCCAAACCGGAAGGCAGCTGCAGCCACAAGGCCGTGTCGGGTGTGAGCTGCAGCGACGGCTCGCAATGCACGGTTGGCGACGCCTGCGCGAGTGGACTGTGCAAGGGTGCGGCCTACTTGGGATGCGATGACAGTAAGCCGTGCACGTTGGATTATTGCCTGCCGACGAGCGGATGCCAGCACTTGGTGACGGTGACGGGCAGCTGCGCTGACGGCGATCCGTGCAACGGCGACGAGCTGTGCGGCGTGGGTGGGTGCGCGGCCGGAACGGCGCCGGACTGCGACGACGGCAAGTTCTGCACGCTCGACCTCTGCGACAAAGGGAAGGGCTGCGCCAACGCCTTCAAACAGCCTGGCACGGCCTGCGACGACGGGTCGACGTGCACGACGACGGACGTGTGTGATGGCTTGGGGAGCTGCAAGGGCACGCCAACCACCGGGCCGACGTGCTGCGTGGCGGACATCGACTGCGACGACGGCTTCGCGTGCACCCAAGACAGCTGCGTGATCGCGTCGGCGCAGTGCAAACACACGCCGCTTGTGTGCACCCCCGGCCAGAGCTGCACCGCGGGTTGGTGTGAGACGGGCACCTGCAAGGCCGCGAGCCGCTGTTTGGTGCCGCAGGCGTTCGACGAGAGCTTCGAGGCGACCACAGCGCCCGGGTGGCGGATGCTGGCCGACGCGCCGCCGGTGAGCGCCGGAGCGACGTGGGCAAGTCAGGTCGACGCGGTCGCGAGCGACGGCACGCGGAGTCTGCATTGCCCGCTGGCGTCCGGGACCTATGAAGCCCGTTTTCCGCCGTTGGCGCTGAGCGCGGGGGCGTGGCGCGTGCGGTTGAAGGCCCGCCTCGATAAGGACGGGGTCGTGTGCAGCGAGGGAGCGCTACGTGTGAAGCGGGAGGGGCAAGTGTTGGCGGGCGGCACCCTGTGCGGCTCCACCGCGACGATGGTGGCGCTGGATCTGCCGTTTGATGTGACGCTCGATGGCGACGTGGTGCAGCTGTCCGCGGTGTGGGTCGGCGTCGCCGCGGCGCCCGTGGCCACGCGCGGCGTTTGGATCGATGAGATTCGCATCACGGCCGAACCGAAGGGCATTGGCTGCGCGTGCTCGCCATGACCCGATCGCGATCGCATCACGCCGAGCGCGGCCCGAGAACCTTGATTTCATCGCCATCTGCGGGCAGCGCGAGCGGTGTAGCCGCGGTGAGGGTGGTCGCGGTGAGGGTGGTCGCGGCGATCTGCCTGATGGTCTGCGCCGCCGGCTGCACGGGCCAGGAGCGGGCTTGTGGCCTCGATGGCGCGTGCCCGCCCAACACGGTCTGCATCGACCAGCTCTGCAAAAACGTGCCTTGGTGGTCAGACGTGAACGCCTTGACCGACGCGGGCGGCGCCGCGGATGGCTGCGACAAGACCAGCACGGCGACCCCACGCGCCAGCGCGCTGCTGCCCCGGGCCTCGCCGGCGGGCGGTTGGCTCATGGGACGCTTGCTGGTGCACGGCGGCGACGTCGCGACCGCTGGGCGCTGCACTGAGATGGGCCGATCGACCAAACAAGGTGGCAGTTGGGCGCCGTGTGACGGTTGGCGCTCTGCTGCGCCCGGCACCCCGCCGAGCCGGAGCGGGGCAGCGTCCACCGTCGGCCTGGGCAGCGCGTGGCTCGTTGGCGGTTGGCAGCGAGACACGACCGCGGGGCCCTGGGTCGTGCGCGGCGATCTGTGGCGCTTCGGCGGCAGCGTTGGGGCGTGGAGCTTGGCGACGAGCCAGAGCATCCCGGCGCGGCACCACGCCGCCATCGCCACGCAGACCTCGCCGCCGAGCGTCTGGGTGCACGGTGGCGACGCGAGCGGCACGACGGGCGTCGGCGTGCTGCTGCCCGACTTGCGGCGCTATCGGCTTGATCTTTCGGCTTGGGAGCTGCCCCCGATCGCGACTCAACCGCCTGTCGCGCGAGCCGAGCATGGCCTCATCGCCCTCAACGGCGGCAAGCAGCTGTTGCTGTTTGGCGGCCGCAGCCACGGCGGGCTGCTTGGCGACCTGTGGGTGTTCAATACACAGACCATGGCCTGGACACGCCTGCCGGAGTCGGGGAACCGGCCGACGCCCCGGCGCGGCGCGGCGCTGGCGACGACGGCGACGGACCTGTGGCTGTTTGGCGGCCGCGATGACAGCGCTCAGGGGTTTCGCAACGATCTCTGGCGAATGCCGCTCGCCAGCGTCGGCAAGTGGCAGCGCATCCGCGCGGGCGACCTCGGCAAGGGCGCCACGTCTGGCGGCGTCGTCACCCCGCTGGCAGATCCCTGTTTGGCCCCGGCCGGCTTCACCGCGTTGGATCCGCTGAGCCCACCGCGGCGCAGCCATGGCCTGCTCGCGGCCGGCGACGCCGCGCTGTGGCTCTTCGGCGGCCGCGGCGAATGCGGTGCCCTGGGTGACATCTGGCGACTCGCGCCCGGCGTCGGTACGTGGACGCTGGCGCACAGAGACCGCCGCGGCTGGTCCTGCGAGCGACGGGGCACAAGCTGCAGCGACCTGTGTGGGCCGTGAGCCACACAATCCACCCCGCCACCTGTGCAGGACGTGCGGAGGTCTCTACACTATCGTCACCCTGCCCCTCACGGTCCAGCCTCCGGAGCCCGCCATGTACCGAACCAACGCCGCCACACTCGCCCTCACGCTCGCCATTGCGCTGAGCGGGGCGCTCAGCGGGACACTCACGGGCTGCGAGACCACGCCGACCAGCGGCGCCGGCGGCTCGACTCGGACCGGACTCTGGTGGCAGTGCCCACCGATCAAGGCCACGACAGGGCTCGAGAACGGCAAGACATGCGTCGCTCACACCGACTGCATGTACGGCTACTGCTTCACCGGCGGGTTTCTGACCGGGTATAACAACGCCATCAAGTTCTGCACCAAGAACAACAACTGCACGGGCGGAGACAGCCCGACCTCCGCAGCCTGCGCCACCGACGGCGAGTTCTCATCGGCTTTTGAGAAGTCCACGAGCAGCGGAAACACCGCCCGCACAAGCCCTGAGCCCTACAAAGTCTGCGGTCGCAACTGCTCGTCGGACGCCGTCTGCGCGGCCTGGAACCCGGAGATGCCGCACTGCATCAAGAACAGCACCGACTACGTCAGCCTCGGCACCGCCGTCTGCGGCGTGAACCCATTCAAGTGATTGATCGAGCTAGCTGGAATCGTTGATCCTTCACGAATGACCGGCTACCATCCACGAACCGTGCTGCTTTGCGCGAGTTGGAGACTGCGGAGTTGGAACCACCATCTGCTGGCCCCTTACGCGAAACGTCGCACCCACGGCTGCACCTCACACCCCCGTTTGCCTGCGCTCGCGTCGTCGCATCGTCCGCGGTGGTCGCCCTAACCATGGGAGAAATCCATGGACGGTGAACCCCTTAGGTCGATTCTCATCGTCTGCGCGTGCCTAGCGCTGTCCTTCCTCTTCGCCGGATCTGAGACCGCGATCACCAGCATGGGTGAGCCGCGCATTCGGCGGCTGCTGGAGGACGGGATTGGGCCGCGGCGTTTTCTGCAGGCGTGGCTCGATGATCACGCGAGCATTCTAACGTCTTTGTTGGCCGGCAACACGTTGGTCAACATCATCGCCTCGGCGGTCACCACGTCTCTCACGCTACAGCTCACCGGCAGTGACGCGCTCCCTGAGGGCTTGAAACAATGGGCGTTGAGCGGCGGCATCTTCGTGCTGACGTTGTTGGTGCTCGTGATCGGAGAGATCGCGCCCAAGACCTTGGCGAAGAGCCATCCGACCTGGTTTCTTCGGCCGTTCTGGCTGGTGTGGTTCTTTCATGTCGCGACGACGCGCGTGACCCGCGGGCTGAGTTGGTTCGCCAAACGGCTCATCATGCTGCTTGGTGTCAGCACTGAGTCCAACGGGTTCATGGTCACCGAAGAGCAGATCGAGGACCTCGTGCGCATCGGCAGTGAAGAGGGGTCGATCGACGGTAGCCGAGGCAACTTGCTGCAGAACGTGTTTGATCTGTGGGACACGTCGGTGCGGTCGATCATGACGCCGAGGACCCAGGTGGTCGGCTTGGAGGTCACCGCAAGCCACGACGAGGTGATCACGATCGTCCGGCAAAATGGCTACTCGCGCTACCCGGTGTTCGGTGCGTCGCTCGATGACATCTTGGGGGTGTTCTATGCCAAGACGCTGCTTCAGGAGACGCACGACGCGGCGGCCTTCACCCTCGCGGATCATCTGAGCGGCGCGATGTTCGTGCCCGAGACGCAGAAGGCCGCGGCGCTGCTGACGGAGTTCCAGCGGCTCAAGGTGCACATGGCGGTCGTCGTCGATGAACATGGCGGCACGGCCGGCTTGGTCTCGCTCGAAGACGTGTTGGAAGAGCTGGTGGGTGAGATCTACGACGAACACGACGAGGTCGAGGATCCGGTGCGGGCCGTCGGCACAGACGTGTGGGTGGTGGACGCCAGCGCGGACCTGCGCACGGTGGAAGAGAACATCCAGGTCGAGCTGCCCGAAGAGACGCCGTACAGCACCGTGGGCGGCTTCGTGGTGGATCTCTTTGGCAAGCTACCGTCCGCCTCAGACAGCCTCGTGTGGCGAAATCTTGAGGTGACGGTGCTCGACGCGGACGACAAGAAGGTGCTGCGCATCGAGCTCAAGCGCCTGCGGGACGACGACGAGGCCATGAAGAGAGCGGTCTAGTGTCCGCCGGCGTCGCCGTCGCTGCGACAGGGCTTTGGCGTCCGGGCGGCGCGGCTGCGGGACCAGCGCCAAGGTCTGTCACGTCAGGATGCGGCGAATCGCCCGCGAATCCGGGGCTGAAGCCCGACTGCCGACCGCCAGTTGGCTAGTTGCTGCCGATGTTCAGCGTCAGATTGGCCTGTGGCGGGTTGACCTGCACTTCACGCGACGCCAGGGCGGCCGCCGTCGCGCCACCAACCACTGCGGCGCCGATCGCTGTCCAGAACCACCACTTGCCGAGCACCGAGGTGTCCTTTTTGATGACGGGCGGCGGCACGTCGACGAGCTTGATGTCGAGCGAGATCTCTTTGCCGGCGTGAACGTCGATCAAGCGCGCGGCGGGCGTCTTGCCGGGAGCGATGACCTCGAGTTTGTGTTTGCCGGGCGGCACGTCCCCATCAAAGGGCGTGCGACCGATTGGCTTGCCGTCGAGCATGACCTGGGCGCGGCGGATGTTGCAGGTCACCTTCAGAATGCCGCCGGACGGGACCAGATCGGCCTCGACCTCGTGCGATTCTCCGGCCTTGAGCTTGAACGACGTGGAGAACGTCGCGAAGCCGCGCTTCTGCAGGCGCAGCGCGTGCGACTCGTTTGGCGTGACCTCGATGGGATCTTCCATGGGCACGACGCCGAGCTTCTTGTCGTCGAGGTAGATGGTGGCGCCAGCCGTCATGGACATGATCTCAACGAAGGTCTTCTTGTCTTTCGCCGGGCGCCGCGGTCGCTTCCTGCGCGCGTGCACGTCCAGCGCCGGGGCCAGCGTCAGCGTCACGGCGACGAGCAGCCCGACAATCCGGGCGATGCGGCCTTTGGGCGAGAGAAGATGCGATGCCCGGGTGGACGTCGCCAGAAAGTTTCGATGGAGCATGGCGCTGATCTCCTGCGTGCGTCGCCAGTGTGGCCGTCTCGTCGGGTCGGCGCAAGCGCACCGCGTCTGAGCGACAGCACTGCGCCGTCGCATCGAGCCGTCGCCTCATGCCGCCCGATTGTCCGCCTTCTCCGCGGCCAGCAAGGCGCGTTCGAATGCGTCGGCGGCGGTCAAAGCGGCGACACGTGCATCTAAGTCGTCTACCCCGTAGCGGGCGCGGTCCCACGCGTCGGCAAACGCCTGCGCGTCGTTGGCTGGCGCCGCGTTCTCGTCTCGCAGACGGTTGGCGACGACCTGCCACGTCTGCCAGCTCAGCCGCGGTGTGCCGCGCTGCATCAGGCGCCGCTCAACCCGACGCAACACCTTGTCGAGCCGCTCATCGAAGATGATCTTGGTCGGCCGATTGCGGCGGCGCCAGAGCCAGAAGCCGGCGCCTAACGCAATCACGACGGCGCCGATCGGGATCCAGGGCCACGGTGCATCTCTGTCGGTGGGCGCGTCTGGTTGCTCGGGCCGCTGCGTTTGGCGCCGTCGCTTGCTGCCCCCCACCCGCAGCCCCCCGCCGAGTTTGCGCAGCGCGCTGCCGACCCGTCGCATCATGGCGACCTGCCGCTCCAAGTCGTACTCCACGACCCACGAATACCAGAGCATAGTCCCGCCATCGGCGACGCGGCGCGCCCAATCGAGCAGCCCTTTGAGCTGCGGCGCGAGCTGCCCGGCCGGCGGTGTGGGGTCGAACGTCGCCCAGCCGTATTTGGGGAAGTAGACCTCGACCCAGCTGTGCGCGTCGCCCTGCTTGATCATGCGGTAGTCGCCGAAATCGTTGAATTGCCCGCCTAGAAAGCCGTTCACGACGCGCGCCGGGTGGCCGAGCGTGCGCATCATGACGGCCATCGATGTGGCGAAATACTCGCAGTGTCCGGTCTTCTTGCCGAACAGGAAGTCGCCGAGGGGATCTTTGGGATCTTGGTCCCCGGCTAGGCTGTAGGTCCACTCACGCCGCAGCGCAGCCTCCAGCGTCAGCGCTTGCTCGAGTCGGGACACCTTCCGGCCCACGAGCCGCAGCGCCAGCTTCGCGATGCGCGGGTCGACGTCGGCTGGCAGCTGCACCCAGCGATCACGCACCCACTTCGGCGTGACCTGACTTGAGAACCTGACGATCTCCTGCCGCCGCCGCGCTTCGTTCAGGGGCTCGACCACCTCAGCGGAGTAGGCGAGCGACGTGTCGTGCGGCGCCTTGAAGGTGAAATCGCCGCCGAGGCCGAGGCTGATCTTCTTGCGGCGCCCGCGATAGCCGTCGTACTGACTGTCGAGAAAACTGAACGCGCGCGTGCGGGGTGGCGCGAACAGGACTCGCACCTCCGTGCCGAGCGGCTCGAGATACACATGCATCAAATAGCCGCGTTCCCGGCCTTTTCGCGGCAGCGTCGTGCCTGGCACCTCAAACCGCTGGCCTAGGTGCTGCAGCTGCCAGCGCGGGCCTTCGGTGCGACTCCAGTTCCTGCCGTCGAAGTTGTCGAAGCTGAGCCCACGCATGCGCACCGAACGCTTGAGGCGCGCGGGATCCTCAGGGAACTTCAGGCGCATCACCACCTCGGCGCTGCTCTTGATGTTGCCAAAATTGCCGAGTTTCACGGCGTCTGAGAAGCCTGTGACCTGCTGCGAGTTGCGGGTGCGGGCGTAGAAGAAGCCCATGCCCAGGCGCGGGAACAGGAAGAAGAACACCATCGACACGAGCAGCGCGCCGATGGCCATGAGGCTCGACGCGACGAGGAAACCGCCCCCGATCAGCTGGCGACGGCGCCACTGCAGCGTCTCCGGAGAGACCGGCGAATCCGGCAGATCGTCGGTCGATGGCGCGTCTGCGGGCTTGCGGCGCCAGGGCAGCAAGCGACGCAGATTCGAGAGCCGAAGGACCGGGGTCGGCAGGAGGTGCTCGGGGCCGGTCTCCGTCTGGATCTCGATCTCACGAACCAGGTGCACCATCGTCAGCGCCCAGATCGTCAGCACCGCGTAGACGACGAAGCTGACGGCAAAGACCATCGACGGGTGGATGACCGCGGCCACCAGCATGAGCAGGAAACTCAGCACGTAGAGCTGCAGATAGTCCTGAGCGAAGCGCCGTTGAAACAGGCGGCTGACCGTCATGACGAGCGCAAACTCCAGCGCATGCAGCAGCCAGTTGCCGTCTTCGCTGGCCCAGAGCGCGAGGCCACCCAACGCGACGAACAGGACGGCGGTCCACACTTGCGCGGTTCGCTCGTGTGGCGGGCCATCGGTGCGGCGGAAGTAGCTGGCGAGATAGGCCAACACGAACGCGACCGGTGCTGCGGTACCCAGCTCGCCACTGAGGGCGACGGCGAGAAAGGCGACGCCGACGAGGCCGTAGCTGACCCAAAGGAACGTGCGCTCAAAGCTCATGCGGCACCGGCCACATCGGCGTCTGGCCGCTCGATGCTGATCACCTCGCCGGCCGTGTCCAGCAGCACCTCGACGGTCGGCGGGACGCCCTCGATCCTGGCGTCGCGCCGGGCGAGGTAGCTGACGCGGATGCGATCGTGGGTTAGGGGCCCGTTGCCGTCGGGGAACGTGAGCGCGGCGCCGCTGGCGAGCTGATCATGCACGGACCAAGCGCGGCGCACCGCGTCGACCCAGCGATCGTCCTCCACCGGCCACTCCGGCGGCGGCGGACGATCGGCCAGCAGGAGGTTCGCCAGCAGGCGGCGGATATGGAGCAGCTGGTCGGCGCTGCCGTCGAAGTCAGGCTGCGGCGCGACGGTGCCTGCAAACGTGCGCAGACCGACGGCCATCCCTTCGTGCAGCAGCGACGCGCAGAGCCCCGCGACGGTCTCACACGCCGCGTCGAGCTGCTGCGGGTCATCACCGGCGTCGGGCGCGACGTGCACAAACTCGACGAGGGCGGCCCGTGTCGCCTCCTCCTCCCACTCGCGCGCGATGAGCCGACCGCGGCGGGCCGAGATCTTCCAGTGCAGGTCCCGCGTCGGGTCGCCGTGACGCCAATCGCGCAGCCCCAGAAACTCGCTGCCGTGCCCCTTTCGTCGGGTTTGAGCGAGGTCGCCGCGTCCCCCGCCGCGCGCGCCATCCAAGGCGATGTCGGCGACACGCGGCAGCACGAGCCAGGTCTGCGGGTCGACGTAGAGCCTGGATTTGCGGGCGAACCCGAATGGGTACGAGGTCAGCACGCGGATCCCAGCGCTCCGCACAGGGCCGCGCCGCTTGGGGCGCACCATCACGAAGCACTGGCCCACCTCGCCGGCGTGCAGGTGCAGCACGTAGCCGGGACGCATGGCGAAGGCGTCGTCTTCGATCACCTCATCGACCTCAAGGTTGAACGCGGCGCGACGCTTGGTGTTGTGCACCTCGGTGCGCAGCATGGCCGCCTCGCCCACCTCCAGCTCATGCGGATACCGCCGCACCACCTTGATGTCGGCGAGGTCCATCTCGCTCAGCACACCCGAGATGGCGATGATGCTGATCAGCAGGCTGAGCACGAGGTAGAGCAGGTTGTTGCCGGTGTTGACCGCGCCGACGCCGAGCAGCAGCGACATCGCGATGATCCACTTCCCGTCACGGGTGACCATCAGTTTTCGCGGAAACAGGCGATTGGATCGGCCCATGGTGCGCCAGAAGCCGTGCCGTTTCCGACGCAAGCGCACGGTGGCGGCCGCGCGTTCGCGGATCAGGGTGGCGTCGAGCTCTGGGCGGCGAGGGGCTTCAGACATCTGGTTCGATGGTGCATGGCGCGGCACGCCGGGCGCAAGCGGGCACAGCAATGGCGCGCAACCGCGCCGGGGGATCTTGATCGCACACACCCCTTGCCCTACAACCTGTGCACGATGCCAGCGATCCAGCGATCTTCGCGACCGCGCTGATCCTCAGGAGGCCGTGATGTCCCAAGAAATCGAGCTGCGTACCTACACCGTCATCGACAGTCTCCAGCCGCAGACCGCGGCGTTTGTCGCGACTGTGGCGGGCGGCTACCTGCCGCTGGAGAAGCAGTCGGCGCTGCTGGTTGAGGTCGCCCCCGGGATGAGCATCAATCGCGTCACTGACACGGTGCTCAAGAGCACGGACGTGACGCCTGGCATGCTGATCGTAGAGCGCGCGTTCGGCATGTTGGAGGTCCACTCGGCGGACAAGGGCCAGATCGAGGCGGCCGGCGGCGCGATTCTGGATTTCTATGGCATCGCCGTCGAGGATCGCCTCAAGCCCAAGATCACGAACGCGCAGATCATCACGGGTATCGCTGGCCACCACGCCATGATCATCAATCGCATGCGCCACGGCGACATGATCGCGGAGGGGGACGCGTTGTACCTGCTGGAGGTGCACCCGGCCGGCTACGCGCTGCTGGCGGCCAACGAGGCGGAGAAACACGCGACGATCAAGGTCCTGGAGTTCCAGTCATTCGGCGCTTTTGGCCGGGTCTGGCTGGGCGGCGACGAAGAGAACATCGCCGAGGCGGATAAGGCTGTGAAAGCGGTGCTCGGCGCGCTCGCAGGTCGCGCCAACGACTAGCGCGATCCGATTCCGATCGGGGCTTGCGCCGGCGCTGAACCACCGACCGCGCTGAGCGTGAGGCCGCAGGTGAACGCGGCTGTGCCGGCGGCAAGCGACCGACGAAACAGCAGCGAAAACCCCTGGAAACGGGGCTCGCAGACGCCTCCGACGGGCCGCGCGACCGTGATGATCGCGGCGTGGCTGAGCCGGACGAGCTCGCCGCTGGGCCGCAACTCGACCCGCACACCGGCGCTTTCGTACGAGACCGTGGCCACGCCGCACGCGCGCCGATCGGGATGCACGCTGATCGGCGTCGCCGTCGCGGTGCCCCCTAGGCTGCTCAGGTTGCACTCGACGCCGAAATCACAGGGCGCCGGCAGGGGCGTGTCGAACTCGACCGACCATGACACCTCAACGTCGGCGCGGTTGGCATGGACACGGGTGCGCTTGAGGATCGCGACGGCGATCTCCTGGCCAGCGAGGCGGAGCGTGCCGTCTCCGGCGAGATGCACCGTTACGCGCGCGTCAGGGCCCCAACCCTCGTCTTCCACCGACAACAAGCGGTAGGACCGCGTCATCAGGTCACCAAGCTCCGCCGTGTCCGTCATCCAGCCGTCTGTGTCTGCGTCTGGAGTGAGAAGACGGTCGTGGAACATAGCCCGGTCGTGGCCGTCGATGGGCTGCTCTCCGCGCGCGTGATACGCCTCGGCGCGGCGGGTCAGCACGTCGTGCAGCGCGGACGAGCTGGCGATATGCTCCAGGCCGACGATCGCGCCGCCGCGGCTCGGCTGAACCACCACTCGTAGGTGGCGCGAGCGCAGCAGCACGCTGGTCGTCATGTCGGCGAAGAGATCCCGCAGGCCAACCTCGATGCGGTCTTCTGCGAGGTCGGCCGGGTCGGCGACGAGCTCATCACAAGCCACTTCGGCGGCGATCAAGTTGCGGTAGGCGTCCGCGCGGAGGTGCGGATCATGAATCCCAGCGGCGTGGCCGTGGCCGTACGCCGCGCCGGTCTGGCCGCGATACAGCAGCCGACGCGGCCGCGTGAGCTGGCTCATGGCGCGAAACCCGCCGTTTCGCATGACCCGCTCGACAGCAGCAAAACGCCGCGCGGCCTCGATCATGCGTTTGTGCAGCCGGTCGGCCTCGCCGTAGCGCGCTAGGAACGCCTGCCAAACGCTGCCGGGCAGCCACGCATCATCGAGCGCGCGCCGAGCCCGCCAGGTCGGCACCTGAGACGGCTGCAGCGTGAGCTCAACGAGGTCGGGATGCAGGCTGTCGGGCAGGTAGACACGGCCTCGCGCCGGCGACGCGGTCAGACTGTGAGAGGGCGGCACGACGTGCAGCCAAGATGACTCGGTCGCAGCGCGTGTGAACAACCGGTCGAGCCACGCCAGACCACGACCAGCGCCTGCGACGAGCCGCTGCACGTCGCCCGCCCACGTGAGCGTGAGATCTCCGCCATGTTGGTCGAGCCGCGCGCGCAGATAGTCGATCAGCTCGTCGGGACCGTCCTGCAGGGCGCGATCACGCAGATCGACGTCGACTGGAAACACGGCGAGGGGCCGCGCGGCGTGTTCGGTGACATACCAGCCCGAGATCTCGCCCTCGACGCCAGCTGAGCGCAGCGCCCGCTGATCGATCAAGGTCCACTGCACCCCGGCATCACTGAGGATCTCCGCCATCCGCGGCATCCAGACCTGCTCGATGAGCCACGCACCCGTCGGTCGCACGCCGGTGCGGCGCTCAAGGTAGCCAGACGTCATCTCGAGCTGACCGATCGCGTCGCGCCACAGCAGCAAGGCCAACACAGGGGAGTAGAACCCGCCGCCGATGATCTCCACCTCGCCCGCGCTCACCAGCGACGCGAGACGGTCGCCGAGGGCGCGATCGTGGCGCTCAATCCATTCGAGCAGATACCCGCCGACGTGCATCGCGACGTCCACAACCGGATGCGCTTCGAGCAGATCGATGAGCGGCGCGTAGCACGCGGCGACGGCTTGCGCGACCCGAGAAACCGGCGTCCCAGCGGGCTCATGCAGATGCAGCGCGATGTGCAGGGTCAGCCGCGCCACGCGGGCTCAGCTCTTGCGTGGCGGCGCGCGACGTTTGCCATGGTGGTAGTACACCAGCACTTGGTCCGCATCGACCATGTAGACCTGACCACGCACCGACCGCAGCGCCATCGGTTTGCCGGCTTCGATGGCGATCAGCGTGCCGTGCAGGATCGTCTGGTTCTTGTCTTTGAGCAGAATCTGGTCGTAGTTCCCGACGCCCTTGGGCTCAGCGCCGGAACGAAACGCGACCTTGGTGATCTCGCGAAACTGCACAAACCGCAGCTCGCCGTAGCGCTCAACGATGTAGCCGTCCTGATTCTTGCCGACGACCCGCGCCACAAGCACTTTGCCGTCTTTGAGCATGACGCGGTCGCCTGGCTCCGGGCACTTGGGGCAGACCGACTGAATCGGCGTGAACGGCCGGAAGGCCAGCAGCGCGGGCGCGACGATCAGCACAAGCGCGGCGACGGTGAGTCTGGATGGAACAAACATGGCTCTGGATCGAACAAACATGGCTCTGGATCGAACAAACATAGCAAAGCACCTCCAAGCGTGCGCAGCATAGCACCGGTCGCGAGCCCGACGAAAGGGTACTGAAGCGTCGCCGTTTTGGAAGACAACCCCAGCGCAGCGGGCTGCGACGGTCGCCGGCAGCTCTTGAAATCGCGTAGATTTGTGCGTGTTTTCCGACGACTCGAGCGTCGATGATTGCCACCGTGCGGCGGATCCAGAACACTCCTGCCCGCCGCGAGTCCGCAGGCCGGATCAGAACCGCGCGGCGTACCTCACAGGAGCCCCTACACATGGCCATCCCAATCGCAGCGAGTCCCATGCAAGCCTTCATCGAGCAGACGCTCCGTGCGGCCTTTCCAGACGCAGAGCTCGACGTCCGCGACACGACCGGTGGCGGTGACCACTTTCACGTCGACATCGCCACGAAACGATTCGAATCGCTGAACCGTATCGAACAACACCGGCTGGTGTACGCGGCGCTTGGCGAGCGCGTTGGCCACGAGATCCACGCGCTCGGCCTGACCACACGAATCCCGGCGTAGCCATCGACTCGTTTCGAACGGCTCCAGCCCCCACCGGCGACGCGACCTGCCTCGCCGAATCTTGAGAGAGAGGACATTATGAGTGATGTACACAAGCAGATTGACGACGTCGTCAAAGGCAACCCCATCGTGCTCTTCATGAAGGGCACCCCAAGCTTCCCGATGTGCGGCTTCTCGGCGCGTGTGGTGGACGCGCTCAAGCAGACCGGCCAGCCGTTTCAGGCCGTCAACGTGCTCGCCGATCCCAACGTGCGCGAAGGCATCAAGGCGTACGGAAACTGGCCAACGATCCCGCAGCTCTATGTTGACGGAAAGCTGGTTGGCGGCTGCGACATCACGATGGACATGTTCCAGTCTGGCGAGCTCGCGCCCTTGCTCGAGCAAGCGACGGCCGCCGCCGCGTCGTCCGACAACTAGGCCGACAACTAGGCCGACAAGTAGGCTGACAACTGGGTCGGTACGCAGGCTGAGAACGTGCGACGGCGCGGTCGGACGGCCTAGCTGGGGCGCGCCATCAGCGCCGACAGCTGCTCAAGCGGCACGGAGTAGGTCGTCTTGCAGTAATCACACGTCGTCTCGAGGGGCTCGCCATCTTCTGCGAGCTCCTCCAGATCGGCCTGCGGCAGCGTTGACAGCAGCGCGAGCACACGCTCCGGCGAACACGGGCAGCGAAAGCTCACAGACTGCCGCGCCACTTGGTCCCAGTAAAACCCGTCCATCAGCGCGTGGGCCCAGGCCATCGCGTCCGGGTCGGCTGCGTGCATCTGGGTGCCGAGCGACGTCAGCGACTCCAGGTTGGCGACCAAGCGGCTCAGATCGTCACGCGAGCCCTCCGGCATGGCCTGCACCAAGAAGCCGACGGCGTGGCGCACATGGCCCTGCTCGGTGACGTCGATGTCGAGATGCAACAGGCTCAGAATCTGCTCGCTCTCCAGCAAATACCGCATGAGGAGCTGATCGATCTCGTCGTGCTCCAGGGCGATCGCGCTGCGATACGTCGCCTTGCCGCGCCGGGTTCGCGCGAATTGCACGGTGCCGTTGCCGACGAGAAAGCCGTCATCGAGGGACGCGGCTGGGTTGCGCAGCGTCGCGCGCATGTGCCCCTCCACGTACGCGTCGACCACGAAGTTGCCGGCTGAGCCGGTGTTCACGGCGCTGATCTGCAGCTGCTCATCGGGGTTGAGGCACGCCCGCAACAGCTGCGCGCCCGTCATCAACTCGGCGACCAGCTTGGCGCCCCAGGGGCCGCAACCCAGCGCGGCGGTAGCTTCGCGCACGGACTGGGTCGCCCGCACCACCATCACCCGCATCTCGCCCTCGCGTGTGAGCCCTCGCCAGAGCGTGTCTGTGTCGTGGCTGGGTTCGTCGGCTAGACGCTGTGGCGGCGCGATTTTACGGGCTTCTCGGGCGCGTTTATAGCGCTCAACTGCGCTCAGCGCGGCAGGTGCTTCTTCGTCGGCATCATGGATCGGATCGGCCATGAAGGCCTCCAGCGGCAACCTTGGCCGGGTGAATTGGGGGATTTTGTGGTCGGCGTGGACCACTCAGAAACCGGACTCCACCGTGACGCGCAACACCTCATCGAACGAGGTTATGCCGAGCGCCAGCTTCTTGATCGACGCTTGCCGCAGGGTCAGCATGCCGTCGCGCTGTGCTTGCCTGCCGAGCTCCATGGCGTCAGCCCCGTCAACGATCGCCTTGCGCAGCTTCTCGCCGACCGGCATCACCTCAAACACGCCGAGACGTCCTTTGAGCCCAATGCCGCGGCACCGCGGGCAGCCAGTACCGGCATAGACGGGAAACTTCTCGCCTTTGCGCAGCTCCAAGCCCAGCGCGCCGGCCTGTTCGGGCGTCAGCACGGTCTCCTTGCGGCAGTGCAGACAGACCTTGCGTAAGAGGCGCTGCGCGACCACACCGATGAGCGTCGTCGCCAGCATGAAGGGCTCGGCGCCAAGATCGATCATGCGGCCAATCGTCGATGGCGCGTCGTTGGTGTGTACGGTGGCCAGCACCAGGTGGCCTGTCAGCGCGGCTTGGATGGCGTTGCGGGCCGTCTCACCGTCGCGGACCTCGCCTACCATGATCACGTCGGGATCTTGGCGCAGGAGCGTGCGGAGCAGCGACTCGAACGTCAGCCCCAGCCGCGGGTTGACGGCGGTCTGGTTAAACTGCTCGACGACCATCTCGATCGGATCTTCGATCGTGCAGACGTTGACCATGGGCGACGCCACGGCACGCAGCGCAGAGTAGAGGGTGGTCGTCTTGCCGCTGCCGGTCGGCCCCGTCACCAAGATCAGCCCGTTGGGCCTGCGAATGAAGCTCCGCAGCTGCTCGAGCTCCGCCGCGAACAGGCCGAGGTTGTCGAGGCTCTGAAACAGCACCTGTGGGTCGAAGAAACGAATCACCGCCTTCTCACCGAACGCGGTCGGCAGCGTCGAGATACGCAGCTCCACCTCGTCGTCGTTGTGCGCGAGCTTGATGCGACCGTCCTGCGGCCTGCGCTTCTCGGAGATGTCGAGGCGGGCGAGCGTTTTGATGCGCGAGACGACCGCCTTGTGCACCACGCCCGGCAGCTCCTGCACCTTGTGCAGCACACCGTCAATGCGCAGTCGAACGTGGCTGACGTCGCGTTTAGGCTCGATATGCAGGTCAGAAGCGCGCTGATCGAGCGCGTAGCGCAGCAGAAAATCGACGGCGTGCACGACGTGGCGGTCGTCGCTGTCGACCCCCTGCGGTCCGGCCGAGATGTGAACGAGCTGCTCCAGGTTGCCAAAATCGGTGCCAGCCTCGCCCAGCTCCTCGATGGCGCCCTTCATCGACGCACGGAAGCGGAACACCTCGTCGAGCACACGCTGAATATCGGCGGCCTGCGCCACGACCACACGAATCGGACAGGCGGCCCGTACGGCCATCGTCGCGATGACTTCGTGGGCGAACGGATCATCCACGGCGAGCATGAGGTGGCCGTCTTCAAAGCCGAGCGGCAGGACACGATTGCGGCGCGCATACGCGAAGCTGACGGTGTCGGAGACGGTCTTGGGGTCGATGCGCAGCGGGTCGATCGTGACAAAAGCGACGCCCGCCGCGGCCGCCACGGCCTGCTGAATGCGCGCCTCGGAGACTTGCCCCTTGCCCGGCGCCGGCAGCCGAAAACTGGCGATGACCTCCGCCCAAGTCACCGGTACATCACCCGCACCGTTGCGTTCCCGCTCGCGCTCGAGCCGTTTACGCTGGTTGGTGCCCTTCATCTGGGCGTCGACTTTCGCGCGGTGATCCAGCAGGCCGGCTTGCACCAGCAGGTCGAGCAGGGCGTCGAGGGTCAGCGGCGGCGAAGGCGTGCCTGCGTTCGTGCGGGATGCGTCATGGCTCACGTGGCCCGTCCTGGCTGGAGGGTGGAGAAGCGTTCGCGTACCTGCGGTGCGGCGCGGCAGGGCCTAGGAGAACGCGTCGAGCTCGGCGTCGTTGGTGTCCGTCGCTGGCGTGTTGAAATCATACAGGTCCGTGTCCAAGAGGAAACGTGGGTGAGCATGTTTCAGCGCGTTCAGCGCGCTCGGAAGCGCGCCCGGGTACACCAAATCGAGCTGCTTCATCAGCTCTTCCATCTGCGAGCGCTTCAGATCTTCTTGCCGACTGCAGAGGTTGCAGGGGATGAGCGGCCACGCCTGCTGGCGCGCCAGCTCGATGATCATCTGCTCCGGCACAAACGCCAGTGGCCGAATGACGACGTTCTTGCCGTCGTCACTCATCAGCTTCGGCGGCATCGCTTTGAGCTGGCCGCAGAAGAAGAAGTTCAGCATGAACGTCGCGATGATGTCGTCGCGATGATGGCCCAGCGCCACCTTCGTGCATCCCAGCTGCTGGGCCGCGTTGTAGAGGATCCCGCGCCGCAGACGTGAACAGAGCGAGCACGTCGTCTTGCCGGGCTCAAGCTTGTCCAAGACGATATCGTACGTGTTTTCGTGGATGATGTGGTACGGCGAGCCGCACGTCTTCAGATACCCCTCGAGCGTCTCGAGCGGAAAGCCCGGGTGCCCCTGATTGAGGTGCACCGCCACGATCTCAAAGTTGAACGGCGCGCGACGCTGGGCCCGTTGCAGAAAATGCAGCATGGCGTAGCTGTCTTTGCCGCCGGACATACAGACCATGACCTTGTCGCCCTCAGCGAGCATGTCGTACTCGTGGGTCGCCTTGGTCACGAGGTAGGCGATGCGCTTCTCGAGCTTGACCGGGTCGTCTGGGATCTGCAGCCGCTTGGCGGCGGCCGGCGCGACGCCACTGGGCAGGAGCGCGGGCAGGAATCCCAGCCCCGTCGCAGGCGCGTCGCTCGGGCTCGGAGTCCCGGGTGCGGCGGGGGTGACGGTCGTGCGCTGGAGCACGGGCAATCGTAAGCTCAACGTAGCCTCCGTGGGCTGGAGTCACCGAAGGGGTGATCCGACGTGCTCGCGCGTGGGGCTTCATGCGCGGCGGCGTGTTCCTACCAGAGCGTTCGCACCCAAACAAACGAAAAAAACGTACGCCCGCCGTCTCCGGCGGGCATACGCTCAGACGCTGGCGTCAGCTGCGGCGCCGTGCGGGGCAGAAGTCAGCCATTGCGGTGCCTCGACACGCAGTCTGGCTGAACAGACGCTCCCGTACGAACCGGTTCAGCCCTTCTTGCCGGCCGGCTTCGGTGCTGGCGCTTTCTTCGCATCACCCGCCGTCTCGGCCGGCGCTGCGGCCTCCTCGGCGGGCGCGGCGACTTTCGCTGCTGGTGCCGCGGGCTTCTCGGCGGGCGCGGCTGCCTTCTCGGCAGGCGCTGCGGGCGCCGGCGCCTCGGCCGCCGTCAGCTGCGCGATCACGGCTTGGCTGTCGCCAGGCACATCGGCGATCGCCTTGCAGATGGCCTTGACGGCATCGCCGTCATAGGAGGCGTGTTTGTCGACGCCCGCGGTGGCGAGCACCTCAGCGAGCATCACGCGCGCGCTGGCGTAGTCCCAGCGCCTCTCAAACGCTGTGATGAGATCCTGATGACTGGTTGCATTGGCGGCCATGTTTCCTCCGATAAAGCTTAGGCGCGAGGGTACGGCGTCGCGATCGGGCCGGCAACTTTTGCGCGCCTCAATGGACGTCAAATTAGGCCCTCCGCCGTTTCTCTGTTGATCCACAGTAGGATCAGCTAGCATTCGGCGCACGAGGTTGCCATGTACCCACTTTCGCTCCGAGTCGTCGCCACAGTTGTTCTGCTGACCTTCGGGCTCGCCTCGTGCGGCACCGAGTTCGTGAACGGCACCGTGGTCGGTGCCGACGCGACCGATGACATCAACGTCGGCTTCATCGGCCAAGACGGGATCACAGTGGGCGGCGGCGTCGACGGCAACGCCGCTGGGGCCGACGCCGACGCGGGCGACGCACAGGACGTCGAGACCAAGCGCGAGATCATCGTGCTGCTCAACACGCAGCAGCCTCAGGTCCTGGCACCGACCGGCTTGCTCCCCGTTAACGTCAAGGTCATCGACTACAGCCTCGGCGCGCCAGCGTCCGGCGTCGCCGTCTTCTACGAGATCGTCGAGAACCCGAACAACGGCCCAGGCACGTTCGACTCGATGATGACCGGCACCGACAACAAGGGGCTCACCGGCAGCGTGTTCCGCGCCAACAAGGGGCCAGTGCAGACCTACAAGGTCAAGATCAGCTGCGAGGGCGCCGAGTCCGTGCTGTTCGACATCACCGTCACCAACCTGCCGAAAGGCAGCATCCAGGTGACGATGAACTACGACAACCAGCTGCAGATCGGCCAAGTGACGGTGCGGCTCATGCCGATGCCCTTCACCTGCGCGTCGTTCAAAGCGATCTACCCGCCTGCTGGGTTCATCGGCAGCAAGAGCAGCTTTTTGGCCGACAAACCAACGTTTGACGACCTGCCAGCCAACAAGAAGTACGGCATCTACCTCATCGCCAAGGACGCCAAGAATCACCTCGCGGCGGCCGGATGTGCCGATGGCGTGCTGGTCCTCGACAAGCAGACCACGAACGTCACGGTCTCGGTCAACACGCTAGCGCTGCAAGCCGCTGGCCCGTACGACATGGTGAACCACTTCGATTTCACCGGCGCGATCCCCGGCCAGCTGGGACAGATCCTCGATACCGCGGTGCAGATCTTCTACGATCCCGGCGCGTTCATCATCAGTCAGGTCAAGAACCTCATCAAACAGTTCCTGCCGTCGATCATCGTCGATGTCGCGTTCTCCCTGTTCGAGAAGCAGCTGGCGAAGGTGGTGACCGACTGGCTGCTCAACAGCTCGCCGAAGTGGTTGCAGGACTTCTTTGGCATCGGTCAGGACGTGCTGCAGATCGTGAAGAAGCTGGAGATGCTTGGGATATTGAAGATCTTCAAGGTCTCCAACGATTTCTTCATCAAGGGCGACATGAACTTCACCGGCGTGAACATCTACTGGAAGCTGGGCTGCAAGAAGGGCACGCCCGGCTATGAGACCTGCGGCAAGGTTGGCTGCGACGAGACCAAGAAGGACTACGCCACGTGCGCGACGTTCGACATGCAGCAAAACATCAACGACCCGAACTTCCCGCTCGATGTGCTGGCCGGCACGCTCACCGGCACGATCAGCGGGCAGACGAAGCTGACGATCGACGCGAGCACGATCAAGCTGAACTACGGCAAGCTGATCATGTACGTGTTGACCCACGTGGTGCTGAAAAAGATCACCGGTGAGACCAGCTTCTCGGGCGCGATGAGCAAACTGGTGAACTGCGCCGGCATCGCAAAGGGCATTGGCAGCTCGATCCTGGGCAAGCTCGGCCTGAAGGAGTCGACGGTGAAGGGGGTCTGCGACAGCGCGGTGTCGCTGCTCGTGCTGCCGGTCGAGCAGCTGCTCAGCGGGTTGAAGATCGACTCGAACCTGATGCTGCAGGGCACGGCGACGCTCGAAGACGACAAGCCGATCATGGGGCCAGGGCAGGATTGGATCGGCGACCTGCGGGTGGATCGCATCATCGACGGGATCTGGACTGGCACCATCGTCTCGGGAACGCCCGGCAAGCCGTTCAAGGGTGACTTCAACGCGACCCGCATCGACCTGTAGCCGCTCCCTGATATCGCGTTTTTGCGTAGTCCCCCGTGCAGTTTCTCTCCAATCAGCTGTGGTTAGGCGGTCTGTTTTGCTTTCCGAGGCGGTTTGCACTACTGCGTTCGGCGCGGCCACGGTTGGCGCCATGGGATAGGACGGGGCGACCGGACCCGCGCGATCAGATCGTGGGGTCACAATGTGGCCAGGCGGCCGAACAGCGAGATGGGCGACGGGCGACACGAGGTGAGATGCGACGCTTTCAGTTTATTGCCGGGCACACCAGCCACGGAGTCAGCGGCCCTGTCGTCGCCTTGCTGCTTACGGGAGCGGTCGCGTGTAGCGCGCCGCCGGTGGAGCGGCTTCACGGCGAACCCAAGGGCGCGGAGGCCTACACCAAGGCGCGACCGGCGGCGCCGCCAGTCGCCGATGCGGTGACGCGGTTCATCTCGGCGGTGCGTCGGGGAGCCGCGGAAGAGGCCAACGAGGGGCTGAGTCGCGCGACACGTATGGCGCTCGAAGCGCGTGCGCGCGCGGTGGGACTGCGCGGTGTCGACCTGTTGCGCCCACCCGGAGACCACGTCGCCAAGACCGCGCGAGGTCTGTTCGTGACGGACCCGGTCGGCACGTTCACGCTCAACAATCTGAAGACGATTCGTGTCGGAGAGCGTCCGTGGCCGGCGAACAAACCGCACGACGGCAGCACGCTGTTGTGGCCGGTGGAGTTGGTGGACAAGGCCGGCAAGGTCCGAAAAATCGAGCTGCGGTTCGAAGGGATCGGCTGGCGGATTCACAATCCGTCGTTGGTGGCGCCATGACTGACCGGCCACTGACGGGGCGGGCGATGACGGGGCGGGCGATGACGGGGCAGGCGATGACGGGGCAGGCGATGACGGGGCAGGCGATGACGGGGCAGGCGATCACCGGGCAAGACGTGGACGACGCGGTCGCGCCGGCCTCCGATCGGCAGCGATACGTCTACATGGAGACCCTCGGCTGCCAGATGAACGTGTACGACACGGAGCGCATGGGCGAGGCCCTCGCGGCCCACCAATATCTGCCGACCGATGATCGTGCGGTGGCCGATCTCATCGTGATCAACACCTGCAGCGTGCGAGAGAAGAGCGAACACAAGATGATCTCGCTGCTCGGTAAGCTGCGTCCGCTCAAAGAGCACAACCCGGACTTGGTGCTGGCGGTCTCTGGCTGCGTGGCCCAACAAGAGGGCGAGCAGCTGCTGAAGAAGGTGCCGCATCTAGACATCGTGCTGGGGCCCGATCAGATCGCCCAGCTGCCGGCGCTGGTGCGGCAGGCGCGCGAGGAGCAGACCCGCAGCAGCGCGACGGCGTTCATCCACCGTCGCGACTACGCCTTCACACGGTCCGAAGCGCCGACGGACGGCCGCGTGACGTCGTTCATCACCGTGATGAAGGGCTGCAACAAGTTCTGCTCGTTCTGCATCGTGCCGACGACGCGCGGCCGTGAGGTGAGCAAGCCGAGCGATCACATCGTCGAAGAGGTGCAGGGCATGGTCGACGCGGGCGTGCGTGAGGTGACGCTGCTCGGTCAGAACGTGAACAGCTACGGGCTCGACAAGCGCGGTCGGCAGGGTCAGGACGACGAGGTCGATTTTGCCGGCCTGATCAGCAAAGTCGCCGGGATTACGGGCTTGGAGCGCATTCGTTTCACGACGAGCCACCCGATGGATTGCAGTGACGCGTTGATCGACGCGTTCGCGACCGAGCCGAAGCTGATGCCGTGGTTTCACCTCCCCATCCAGTCTGGCAGTGAGCGGGTGCTGCGGATGATGCGCCGGCGGACGATCATCGAAGACTACGTGACGCGCATTGAGCGCCTCACGGCGGCGCGTCCAGACATCGCGATGAGCACCGACATCATCGTGGGGTTCCCAGGCGAGACGGCGGCGGATTTCGAGCTGACGCTGGCGTTGCTGCGACGCATCCGATTCAGCACGATCTTCGCGTTCATGTACTCCCCTAGGCCGGGAACGGCGGCCGCGCGCATCCCCGACGACGTGCCACTGGGCGAGAAAAAAGAGCGGCTGTACGCCCTCCAAGCGCTGCAAAACGAGATCACCGCGGACTGGTTGGCGTCGTTTGCGGGGCAGGAGCTGGAGGTGCTGTTCGAGGGGCCCTCGACCCAGTACGCGCGCGGTCCGAACACCAAGTCGCTGGCCGCGCGGCCCATTGGCGGACCGCCGCAGCTCATGGGGCGGACGCCGCACAACGTCAAGGTCAACGTCGAGACGACCGACTTCTACGCCCTGCGCGACTGGCCAGGCCGGGTGGCTCGCGTCAGGGTCGACGAGGTGAACCGACACTCGCTCAACGGCTCACTCGTCGGCTTTCTGTAGGGCGCATGATGTTGGCCGTGGCGCTCACGATTGCAGGAAGTGACTCCAGCGGTGGCGCCGGGATTCAGGCCGATCTGAAGGCGATGTTCGCCAACGGTGTGTATGGCGCGTCGGTGCTGACCGCCATCACGGCGCAGAACACGCACAGCGTGACCGGCGTGCACGTGCTACCGGCCGCCTTTGTGACGCAGCAATTGGACGCCGTCGCTAGCGACCTCACGGTGCGCGCCACGAAGACGGGCATGTTGGCGACCGCGGCGATCATCGAGGCCGTCGCAGCGGGTGTGACGCGTCACGGGTTGCGACCGCTGGTCGTAGACCCGGTGATGGTCGCGACGAGCGGCGCGACGCTGCTGCAGGAGCGCGCGTTGGTCGCCCTCAAGACCCGACTGTTGCCCCTAGCGACGCTCGTGACCCCCAACAGCGTGGAAGCGGCGCGCTTGGTGGGTCATCCGGTGGAGACGCTCGCGCAGGCGCGTGAGGCGGCCCAGGCCATCGCGGCGCTTGGCTGCGGCGCGGTCCTCATCAAAGGCGGACACCTCGGGGTCGAGGCCAGCGCGGCAGCGGCGACGGGGCGACCGGACGACGACGACGCGGTCGTCACGGACCTATTGTGGGATGGCGTGAGGTTCACCACGTTTGACCGTCCGAGGCTGGCCACCCGCCATACGCACGGCACAGGCTGCACCCTCGCCAGCGCGATCACCGCGCGACTGGCCCGGGGCGACGGGCTAATCGCGGCGATCACGGAGGCGTGCGCCTATCTGCACGGCGCCATCGGCCACGGCCTCGACCTTGGCGCAGGACCTGGGCCAACCGACCACGGCTGGTTTCTCGATCGATCGCGTCGATTTAGCGACCCAGGCTGAGGCGCGTCTGGGGCTCCAAGTCGGTCGGCATGTGGCGGCCGCCGGCGTCGCGCTGCGCGTTCAGCTGTCGGTCGCTGCGGATGCCCATCGGTCAACCAAGCTGCGTTTGCGTTGCTCGACGTGTTTCTCCTCAGAGGCGACCAGCAGCTCGTGCAGGTCCCGCGAGGCGCGCAGGTAGCTCTCCACAAGGCTCGGCAGGTAGCGACGACCGATGAAGCGGCGCGGCGGGGTGTAGCCAGGTGGCGTGCGGTCGTCCTCTTCGAGGCCGACCGTCGCGGCCAACCCAGTGACTTCAGCGTCAAACGCGGCGACCAGCGACCAGACCTCCGGTACATCCCGCAGGTCCTTGCTGTCGGCTATCTCGCCGTCGCCTTCCGCCAGGGTCAGCCACGGCTCGGGCGCAGCGAGCTGCTTGGTGATCGCGGTTGCGACACGGTCACCGAGGTCTTTGGCGGCCCGCCGCAGGGCGGCTAGCGCGGCGTCACTGATGGCCTCCGCACGCGCTGGATCGGCTAGAAACCGGCGTTGTAGCTCCCGATCGGGGTAGTCAAACAGATCCGCCGTCAGCAGCGCGGCGATGTCGGCCCCAGCGGCGAGCACACGTTGCCGTGTCGCTTCAATGCGGTCGTCGAGGTGGTTGGATGCGCTCATCGTGGTCTCCAAGGTGGGTGCTCACTTCCCGATGCCGACGCGGCTGCGTAGCCGGGTGGTCAGCACGATTTGTGCAGCGAGTTGGTCGCGCTCCGCTGGCACCTGGCGCGCCAACGCCCAGACATCGCCGAGCTCTCCGCCGTTCGATAACAGGGCGCGGACCTTGCTCTGGCGTAGTGTCCCCGTGTCGCCACAGCCCCGCGCGACACGCGAGGCGAGAAACAGCATGGAACCACAGAGATCTTGACGCAAGCTCGCCCGCGCTGCGGCGACCCATCGGCTCGCTGCGGCGTCGAGCTGCGGCGCGAGCAGCGCGCCAAGGCCGGTGACCTGAGCGGTCGCGAACCAGACTTGCACCGCTCGCGGCGCCGTGATCTTGTTCTGGTCGGCGAGCGCGTCGATCCAGATGAAGTGTGTCAGCCCCTCAAGTCGTGCGATGCGGCGCGCCAAGTCACGCGGCAGCCCCCGCCCCTCCCAGACGTTTGTCGCGTCGCGGAAGCCACCACGATTCTCCGTGTCTTGGGCCTTGTACACGGCGGTCCGAAGATCCGAGACGAGACCGCGCAGCGCCTCGCGATTCTCCATCGCCGCGTCCAGCGCCTCTGCGTCGGCGCATCGCGCCAAGATCGCCCGAGTCGTGCTCGCCAGGATACGCTCAACGGCATCCATCGCTTCGTACTGGACCTCGGCTGCGATCTGGCCATCAAGGCCGCTGATGCCCGACCGAATGCTGCCAGCGTCCAGCGCATAGGCGGCCAGCGCGTAGGCGTTGCACAGCTCCGGCACCGGCCGCTCGACCTCCACGGCCAACGTCGGTAGCAGCAACGCTCCGGCATAGTCGACGATCTCGTTGCCCCAGACGGTACACACGATCTCGTGGCGCAGCTTGTGCGTGTCGATCGCCGCGCTGAAGCGCTCGCGCACCTTGGCCGGGAAATAGGCCTGCACGTACGTATCGGCCATGTGCTTGGATGACCCGGGATCAGCGGTGAGTTGGTCGTAGACCCACATCTTGGCGAAGGCGTGGACTCGCGCCAGCTCCGGTCGCGTCAGCCCGAGGTTGGCGTGGCGGCGGTCGCGCAAGGTGTCGGCGGAGGGCAGATCTTGTAGGTCGCGGTCGATGCCGAGCGCTTCGCACAAGAAGGCGATCGTGCGCTCCCACGCGCGCAAGCTGCCCGCGGCGCTGAACTCCTCGACGCTCAGACCCAGGCTGTGCTGGTAGTTGTGGGCGAGCACCGCTTGGCAGACCTCCTGGTCGATCGAGAAGAGCACGTCGTCGCGCTCCTCCATCGTCAATCGGCCCGAATTCATCAGCGGCGCGAACAAGATCTTGAGGTTCACCTCGTGGTCAGACAGGTCGACGCCCGCGGAGTTGTCGACCGCGTCGGTGTTGATCCGCCCGCCCTGCAGCGCGTACTCAACCCGGGCCGCGTGGGTGAAACCGAGATTGCCGCCCTCCCCAACCGCTCGGCAGCGGAGCTCTCGGGCCGTGATGCGCACGGCGTCGTTGGCCTTGTCGCCCACGTCAGCGTCCGTCTCATCGGTCGCCCGAACGTACGTGCCGATGCCGCCATTCCAGAGCAGGTGCACGTCAGCGCAGAGCAGCATGCGCACCAGATCGTCGCCGCTCGCTGTGTCACGGTGGGTGCCGAGCATGGCGCGGACCTGCGGCGTCAGGGCGATTCGCTTGGCGCCGCGCGGAAAGAGGCCGCCGCCTTCGCTGATCTTGGCGGCGTCGTAGTCGGACCAGCTCGAGCGCTCCATCTCAAACAAGCGACTACGCTCGGTCCACGACACGAGGGGATCGGGGCTCGGATCCAGGAAAATGTGGCGGTGATTGAAGGCGCCCAGCAGCTTGAGGGTCTTACTCAGCAGCAACCCGTTGCCGAAGACGTCACCAGACATGTCGCCGATACCGACACACGTGAACGGGTCGGTCTGGGTGTCGATGCTCATCTCGCGGAAGTGGCGTTGCACACACACCCACGCGCCCTTGGCCGTGATGCCGTACAGCTTGTGGTCGTAGCCTTGCGAGCCGCCCGAGGCGAACGCGTCGCCGAGCCAGAAGCCACGCTCGATGGAGATGCTATTGGCCGTGTCCGAGAGGTGCGCCGTGCCCTTGTCCGCGGCGACAACCAGGTAGGGATCAGGTCCGTCGTGGACCACGACGTTGGTTGGGAAGACGATGACGTCGTCGACGATGTTATCCGTGACATCGAGGAGGCCGTGGATGAAGACCTTGTAGAGTTCGTCCGCCAAACGGCGTCGCTCGCGGTCGTCACCGGCGGCCGTCTTCAGCACAAAACCGCCCTTGCTGCCGACGGGCACAATCAAGGTGTTCTTGACCTGCTGCGTCAGCATCAAGCCCAGAATCTCGGTGCGAAAGTCGTCGACTCGGTCCGACCAGCGCAGGCCGCCTCGGGCCACAGGACCACCGCGCAGGTGCACGCCTTCGATGCGGGGGTCGTACACCCAGATCTCGTAGAGCGGCCGCGGATCGCGCATGAGCTCGACGTCCGCACAGCGAAACTTGAACGACAACGCCCGGCGCGCGCCATTGAGCGCGAAGTAGTTGGTGCGAATCGTCGCGCTGATCAAGTTGAAGTACATGCGCAGGACTTTGTCGGTGACCACGTCCGACACACCATCGAGCTGGGCCAAGAAGCGCTGGGTGACCTTCTCGATCCGCAGCGTCCGCCGCGGGCTATCGGCCGCAGAGACGTGGCCGCCGGTCTCGCCCAGGTACGGTTCGAAGCGGGCGTCGAAAAGATCGATGAGCGTACGCGCGATGGCGGCGTTGTCCTGCAGCGCGCGCTGCACGACGTTCGGCGGGTAGGCCGTGCCGAGCTGGCGGGCGTAACCGATGTAGGCGCGGAGCACGTTGACGTGGCGCCACGTCAAACGCGCCGGCAACAGGAGGCGGTTGAGACTGGCGGAGTCTGCGCGGCCGTCGAGCACCGCACCCACAGCGTCCACGAGCGCGTCGCCATGCTCCAACAGCGCGCCGCCCTGATCGGCCGACAGATCAATGCGATAGCGCTCGAAGTACAGCTCGCGGCCATCGTCGTCGACCACGTGGGAGGTCACCTCGCCGAGCACGCGCAGCCCGAAGTGGTCGATGATCGGCAGGATGTCCGTCAGCGCGGTATCCACGGTGCCATACGAGAGCAGGCGCACGACGCCTTCAGCGCGGTCGACCGCATCCTGGCGGAGCGCGAGCCGCACTTGACCGTCCTGGTGGACCTGGTCGAACGCCGCCAAGTCCGCCACCAGGTACGGTCCTTCGACACGCGCGCTGTAGTCGCGCGGCAAACAGTCGGCGTAGCGCATGCAATGGCTGTCGATGACGGACTCTTCCTCGCCGCCGTCGCGCAGCAGATCGCGCATGCGCTCGACCCACGGGCTGACGATCGCCCGAACCTGCTCGCTGATCTGGTCGACGTCGCAACGACGCAGCGTGGTCTCGCTCTGGAGCAGGTAGTGCCACATCGCCGCTTCCGTCTTGCCGACCAGCAGGCGAAACTCGCTGTGGTCGGCGCCCAACGCGGTCTTGATCAGCTCTTGGACCTGCCACCTCAGGTCATCGCCGTAGCGGTCACGCGTGACCATCACGAAGGCGTGCGCGACCGTTCTGTTAGCGTTGTAGAAGCAATGCACCCGCGGCACGCCGCCGAAATCGACATCGATCGCTTCGTTGACGAGGTTCCTGATCTCGCGATTCGGCGAGGCAAAAGTGTAGGTCAGCGGCAGACGATCGAAGAAGCTGCGAAACAGCTTCATTCGGTGGGAGCGCGGCACCAGATCTTCGGTGACCGCCATGCGACCGAGGCGCGCACGCATCACCGGAACACGGGAGCCGGAGTGGGTCAGCGCGGCGTAGGTGAACAACCCCTGGAAGACGATGCCGCCGTCCGGGACGCCTTCTTCATCAAACAGCCGAATTCGCACCTCTTGCATGCGCGCGTCGCGATGGACCGGCGAATCGACGCGGCTCTGCAAGATGGTGATGACTGGCGCGGTCGGCGCGAACGCGATGGCCGGGTCACTGCCACACCCGATCGCGTCGGGAGTGCCGTAGTGGGCCAGACCGAGGCGGCCCGTGGGGCGATGTTGCACGTCGAACCCGTAGGCGCCCATGAAGACGAAGTGATCGTCCAGCAACCAATCACAGAAGCTCGCTACTTCGGTGAGTTCATGGGCTTGCTGCGGCATGGCCTCGATGGCGTAGGTGAGCGTCGCGCTGACGTCACGGGCCAACTTGCGCATCGGCCGAAAGTCGCGCACCACGCGCTGTGCGCGCTCCAAGTGGGCCGTGACCTGCAGGCGGATCTCTTTGCATCTGCTCTGGGCGCTCGGCAGGCTGAGGAGATGGCAGGTGAACGACTCGTTGCGGCCGCCTTCCACGTCAGCGCCGACATCAAGCAGCACGCCGTCGTCGTCTCGCACCACGGGCAGGATCATGTTCAGCGTGCCGAGAATTCGGACGCCGAGGCGCCGCAGCACGAGCTTGATCGTGTCGACGATGAAGGGTTGATCCGCGACGCAGGTCTCGAGGACCGCCATCGGTAGATCGTAGCCGTGGCTGTCCTTGACCGGAACCGAGCACCCGACCCGCACCGTGCCCCACGGGATCGTGTGCACCGACGCGAGCGCCTGGGCGATGTGGGCTGGGAGGGCGTCGGCGGGATGCCGGTTGAGAAAGTCGTCGTCAGCGCGGCGGATGACGCTGTTGGCCATGAACATCGCTTGCGCGCGCTGGGCGTCGTCTGCCCAGATCGCGGACGCGTCGATTCTCTTGAGCATGAGCGCGCGGCGCTCGTCGCGGTGACTGTGACGCTTGAGTGTGGTGGCGGATTTCTGAGTCATGCGAGTCCTCCGGCAGACGCCGCGAAACAAGACACCGAGAACCCCGCGACGGGTGCTGAGCGGCTTTATAGGCAGGCTTCGCGAGGGCAAGCAAGGGTAGGCTAGGCCGCGCGCTGAACGGGCCATAACAGCCCAATTCAGCATAGGCTTCCGCGCGACCACAGGCGGGCTGCGCCGAATTGCTCGTTGACGGCGGCGCGAGGCGAAGTCAACATGAAAGCGTACGTGCGCGAGATGGAGGACGGTTCGTCATGAAGCAAAAGAAAAGTCTGGGCTTCACCCTGTTGGAGTTGATGATCGTCGTCGTCATCATCGCCATCCTCGCCACCGTCGCCGTCGCGTCCTACAAGCGCTTCTCTCGGCGAGCCCGCGTGCAAGAGGCCATCGCGTTTTTGGGCGATGTGCGCATCAAGCAGGAGAGCTACTACCAGACGTATCACCGCTACGTGAGCTCGGGCACCAACTTCACGGATTGGTGGCCGAAGTCGATGAAGTGGAGCGACTCTGTCGCCGCGTGGGGCATCAACTGCAGCAAAGCAGGCGATCAGACAGCCCATCCTGGCTGGTGTGCCCTGGGCGCGGGCTTCGCTGCGACCCAAGAGGTGCAGTTTCAGTACGTGATCTGGGCGCGGGATCCAGCCTCGCCTAACCCGCCACCGGCCGGGTACATCATCAACGCCAATCAAGATTGGTGGATCGCCCGCGCGCGAGCGGACTTCGATCAAGACGGCAAGTTCTCGAACATCTACCTGACGAGCGAGCAGCGCGAACCGACGCTGGAAGATGAGACCGAGTAGCGCCAGGCATGTTGGCTCCCGGCATGTTGGCTCCCGGCGCTGCAGGTGGCGACATCGCTAGCCCCGTGCGGTCGCCACGCTCCAGGCAGCCCGAAAATTCAGCCTAGTAGCAGCCCTGACGCAGCGTCGCCGAGCTCGCGGCGCACCAGGGTCAGCCAGGCCTCGGCCAGCTGCGGCTCGCCGAGGGCGGAGGCGGCGGCGCGCACGCATTTCACGGCCGACCGCAAGCGGTGCGTGTTTGAACCGGCGCCGTCAAGACACGTCAACACACCGGCGCAGGCGGCGGTGAACGCGGCCGTCGGATCGATGGCGCGCAACGCGGCGGTAGCGGCGAGCACGGTCTGTTCGCGACGCGGGTGACGCCGCATCAGGCGCAGGAGCGCGTCGCCGGCGTCTGGCTCGGCGGCCAGGAGGTCGACCAGCCAGGGCGCATCGTGGGTGTCCAAGACGAGCCCGACGAGCGCGGCCCGACGAGCCGGCCACAGACGGGAGTCCGTCACGCTGCGCGCCAGCGCGAAACGCTCGGGATTGGGGTCGACGCGAAACAACCACGCCGCGACCTCCTCGCCACGGGTACCGTCCGACGCCGCGACGGATGCGACGACCTCAAGCAGCGCCAGCGACAGCGGCCCGCCGGGCTTGTAGGGCGCCGCGAGACGATCGAGGTCTGGGATCCGTCGTGCGCCAGCGAGGGCGCTCCCGAGCCGTGTCAGCGCCGTGCGCATGGGAGGCCACAGCCGCGCGACAGCGCAGGCTTGATCGAGGTCTGCGCGCGCGACGGCTTGCTCGACCAGGGTGGAGGTGAGGCCATCGCGCGCGTCGGCGCCGCCATGCTCCCGCCAGACTGTGTCGCCCTGGGCAAACCAGGCTGCAGCGGCGTCGATGACCGCGGCGCGCGCCAGCCCGTCGCGGCGGCAGCGCTGCGTCAGCGGGGCTTGCAGCGCCGTGCCCAGCTGGGTGGGCTCTGCCAGGAGGGCGGCCGTGAGGCGCGCGAGCACAGCGTCGTCGCCACCCAACAGCGCGACTTGGGCGAGCCGCGTGACGACGTCAGCAGCGCCACCGCCGAGGCCGCCAGCGCGCGCTGCGGCGCCAAGGACACGCGCCGCAGCGCCGGCGGCTCGCTCGGGCTCGGCGTGGCTGGTCTCTTCGATCCGCGCGACCAGCTCAGGCAAGGGTCCGAGCCCAATGCCATGGTGGGCGACCCGACGACGGGGGGAGGCGGAGCGGGGAGCGGCCGCAGCGCCGCCCGCGGTCCCACCACGCGCGGCCCGATGCGACGCGACGGCGGGCCGGCTGATCGGCGCCTGGAGTCCGGCGCAGACCATGTCCACGGCGGCCTCGAGCGGCAGCCGCGCGAGATCGCTCAGCAGCGACGTGGCCGGCGCGGCTGGACGTCGAGCGCGGGACAGGTCACGGCCCATCTGGGAGCCCTTCGTCGCTGTACCAATCCTCCAAAATCGCCTCCAAATCAGGCTGGCAGCTTCCGCCGCAGGCACCACAGCCGGCAAACGTGGCGTCGATGATCTCGGTGAGCGTGCTGGCGCCCGCGTCCAGCGCAGTGACGATCGCGCTCAGGCAGATCTCATTGCAGAAGCACACGATGGGATCGTCGACACCCGCCCCAAGCCCACCTGCCGCATGCGTGGCGGTGTCCGCTTCGGGCGGCGCAGGTTCGGCGGCGGAACGCGAGCTCACTTGGCCACCGCCGCGACGAGCTCCGCGATCACAGCCGCCACATGGGTCGTCAGGTCACCCGTGACCGTGCAGCCGGCAGCGTGTGCGTGACCACCACCGCCGCGGGATTGCGCGATGTGGCCGATGGTCGCGGCTGTCTTGCTGCGCAGACTCACCTTCCATTCGTTGGCGCCGCGGCCTGGCTTGAACATCGCCGCGGCGACGACGCCGTCAATCCCGATGACCATCGGCATGGCCTCGCCGATCGCACCAGGGCCGGTGTTGAGGCCCTCCAGGGTCGACGCGGGCACAATCGCCCACGCCACACGGCCGTCTTCCGTGCGCTCGATCTGACTGCAAATCCGGCCTAGCAGCACGGTCTCGTCGAAGGGGCGACTCGCCCACAGCGCCTCTTGGATCGGGTTGGCGTCGAGCCCCGTGTCCAGCAAGTCGGCGGCGACACGCAGGGTGCGACCTTGATTGCGCAGAAATCGGAATGAGCCGGTGTCGAAGCTGATCGCGCCGTAGATGCCGAGCGCGGAGTCTGGGCCGAGCGACCACCCGAGCGCTTCGAGCAAACGGAAGCAGAGCTCGCCTGTAGACGAAAAATCAGTCGCGACGCATCCCGTGACGTGGGTGTCGTCAGCCACGCCGTGGTGATCGAGCACCCAGACGTCCACGCCCGCCGCCCGTAACGCCTGGGCTGGACGTCGGGCGCGGTCGAGCTCGTGTGCATCGAAGATCAAGCCGAGGTCTGCGCCCTCGAGCGTGGCGGCTGCGTCGTCGAAACACTGGACGAGGCCGCCCGGATCCATCCACGCGTAGCGCGGCGGGCAGGGATCCTCATTGACGATGACGACGTCCTTGCCGGCGGCCCGCGCGGCCAGACAGAAGGCGAGCTGGCTGCCGAGCCCGTCTGCGTCAGGATCGACGTGGGTCATCGCGATGATGCGGTCCGCGGAACGTAGGCGCTCCAGGAACCACGGGGCAAAGGGGGTCGCGGTTAGTCGTTGCACATCAGCTCCAATGGCTCAAAGGTCGGATCCGGGCCGACATCGCAAGTCGGCAGCGCTGGCGCGCATCACACCACACACGAGCGCACCCAGTCACAGCAAGGTTGGGTGCGGTCTTGCAGTGTAGCGGCACAGGCAGTCGAGGGCGACTAGGATGCACGTCGGAGGCGACGGCGCGGGGTTGGTGAGCTGGGCCGTGTGGCCTACCCTCGGCGCACGTCGACGCGGCATTGGCGCATTCGCGACACGGCCGATAGTGGATCGCAGGCGAGATTGGCACCGGAGTCGACGTGGAAGTTGTCCCTACTGAGCGTGAGATCGGGCGACTGGTGTTCACAGGCGTCGCCATCAGCGCGATAGCTGTCGCGAGTTTTGCGGTTTGGCAGGTGCGGGGCGTCGATGCGCGCCTGGACGACGTCGCCGCGCAGCTGACGCCTACCCCCGCGGCGGCGGCCTCAACCGTACAACCACGGCCACCCAGCGGCGACCTGGCCGGTGTGCTGCCGTTGATGCGGCGCGTCGATGATCTCGAGCGCAAGCTCGGCCTGCTCGTCGCCAAGACGGAAGGGAAGCTGCCGACGTCTGAGGGGCGTGACGCGTCGGATCGGAAGCGCATCGAGACTCAGATCGCCAGCTTGCGGCGCGAGCTGAACTCGTTGGCGCTCGCGGTGAGCACGCCCCTGGTGCCGCCCTCAGTTCCAGACGCGGGCGGCGTGGATACAGAGGACGTCGCGGACGACGGAGACGACGCGGGTGGCCAGGCTGACAGCGCGTCTGACGCTGGCGCTGGCGATCCGGGCGTGGCAGACGTCGTGGTGCTGGTCCAACGAGACCAGCTGCTAGAGACGTTGCGCGACCAAACGCTGCAGGCCGTGGTTCGGGACTTCGCGTCGATTGTGGGGCTGAGCGACGGGCAGCGCGACGAGGTGGCGTCCATTGTTCGTGGGCGACGCGACGCTCACAACGCGGTCACGGTGCAGGTGAGCCAAGGTGCGCTCTCGGTGCGTGACGCCTCGATCCGCATCGACCGGGCCAACGACGACGCACGCAACGCCCTGAGCAAAACGCTGTCGGCAGATCAGGTGCAGCGATTCCAGACCATTCTCAGCCGCCTCGACGCGCTCTGGTGGCGCTTCTAGCCGCGCTTGCAGGCTGCGCTGCTGGGCGATTTCGCTAGCGCGGGCGGCGATCGGGCGGTTGACCGCTAACGCGGCGCCTGACTCAGCCGATAGAGGCCAATCTGCAGCGTCGGCTGCCGCGGCCACCATGGAAAATGCACATCGCCGCGATTGACCACGGCCGCTTGGAAAATCGGCGCGAGGTCCACGCGTCGGCGCGTCCGCGCGCAGGCGTCATGCTCGAACGCGGATGGAGCGGCCGAGTTTGGCGCGCGATGGCGCGCAAAGCAGCGCACGCCGAGAAAGACCCACCGTGGCTCCGCGTCCGATGGCGTTGCGCCACGATCGTAGGCTTGGGGCAGATCGCGAAGGGGTCGCAGCGACAGGGCGGCGTTGGGTCGCCGAAAACGCCAGCGGGGGTAGTGTCGACTCACCTTGTCGGCGCCAGCATCGCCGTAGTCGAGCCAGTGCAGCGTGCCGCGTTTGCCGGCCAATTCGACCGCCACGCGGCGCAGCATCACATCCTCGTGGTCGGCGTTTTCAGCGCGAAACAACCACGGCACAGTCGCCAAAGCCGTCAGCAAAAACACCGCCACGGCGTAGCGCACGTGACCGGCAGGCACCGCAACTGTTGTGACAGCGGTCGCGCAGGCGGCCCACAACCCGAGCCACGGCGCCTGCAGTCGCGGCATCGACACGACCACCGGATCGACCATCCCCGTCGCGATCAAGGCGGCACCCACGCAGAGCGACGCCTTGCACAACGCCGTCACCTGCGTATCCCCCAAGCGGCGGCCGCGCCAGGCGGCCCATACTCCCAGGGCGGTGAGGGCGACGGGAAAGACATGCGGCCATGCGGCCAGATTCATCCCGAGAAGCATGACCGGGAGCCGCAACAGGAACATCGGCGCGACGGCGGAAGGCAGATCGCCGCGATCGCCGCGACTCATCGCGCCAGCGAACAGCCACAGCGCGTGGGGCACCAACACCCACAGCAGGGCGACCAGCGCGCCGCGCGGCCGACGCGTGGTCCGCACATCGGGTACCCAGCGCGCCAGGGCCCACAGAGTGACTGGCGCCGCGACGAGGAACGCCGGGCGGGTGTAGGCCGCGGCGGCGAGCGGCGCGACAGCCAGCCACGCGTAGCCCAGGCGACCGCTACGAAGCCACCTGGACCAGCTAGCGGCGCCCACGAGCCATGCGGCGAACGCGACGACGAACGCCGTCTCGCTGCGGTGGTGACGGACCAGGACCGGGGTCACTGCGAGCACCCACACGACGGCGGCGAGCACACGCGGCCGTGGCAGCCAAGCCCGCATCGCCACCGAGAGGCCGGCGACGGTCGCCACGCCGACACCGAGGTTGAGCCCGGAGATCCAGGCCTCTGGCGACGCGATCCCGAGTCCATGCAAGGGGCGCAGCAGCCCGACCAGGCCTGCGCCGTATTTCGGCAGGCCGGGACCGTTGACGGCGCGATCGAGCAGATCCCACCCTGTGAAGACACGCACCCAGTCAAATGGCGTCGCGGCCCGAATAACCAGCGCCGTCGCCAGTGCCGCCCACCATAGCCTGCGCTCGCTGACGTCGATCTCAGCCCACCTCGTGCGGGCGTCGGCGCTGACCACGATCGCCGCCAGCGCGGTACCGATCCAGGCACAGCCGGCCAGGATCACCAACGCCATCTCGAAGCCGCGATGGGCGACTAGACCGTCCGTAAACACGCGTCAGGCCTGGCGGCGGCGCCAGCGCACCACCACGACCCCAACCCCGGCAACCAGGAGCAGGGCGGCGGCGATGAGGGCCCAGCGAAGCCAGTCGGGCAACAAGTCGAACGCGTTGGGCAGTCGACCACTGCGCATGACCTCAAGCTCGCGGTGCATCTTGAAGATCTTGGACGGGCTGTTTTGGCGCCCCTGAGAGAGTCGGACGAAAGTCTCCAGATCCCGCAAACTGCCCTCAAAATCAGTGTGTCGGCGCATGACGGAGCGGCAGTAGTAGTAGTCTGGGTCGTTGTGGCCGAATTGCTGCAGCGTCTCCAACCGCTGCCGCGCCAGCTCCTTGTGGCCCAGATGGAAGTGCGCCATCGCCGTGTAGAGATGCACACGTGGCTCACGCGGCACGACGGCGCGCAGCGGATCGAGGTACGCGATCACGGACGGGTAGTCGTCGCGATAGTAGCTCGCCGTTCCGATGATGTAGCGGCTGACCACATCGTTGGGGTCCGCTTTCAGCTTGGCGTAGAAAGGGTCCAGGAAGTTGTCGTCCAACACAGTCGGCAGCTGCGTCCAGGCCGTGGCCAGCATGCCCATCACCCCCGGAAACTGCAGGTCTCTGCGCGCGATCTGCTCCCAAATCTCGGCGGCCTCGCGGTTGCGAAAGCCGGCATGCAAGGCGCCCGCTTTGACGTTGAGCAGCGGCAAACTGTCTGGCAGCACAGCCAGTCCGGCGTTTGCGACGTTGAGCGACCCACGCCAGGCCGCGAGTTGTTGGTCGACGGACAGGGCATTGACGACCCACGCGCGCTCGCACGTCTTGTCTTTGGCGAGCACAGCCCGGGCGACGTCGTTCGCGCCAGGAAGCGCACCGTCTTGCTGCAACGCGTGAGCGACCGCCGCCCACGTACACGCTGTGGCCGCGTCACTGTGAGCGATGGCCTGTTTCGCGGCGTTCACCGCCGCGGGTACGTCCGACAGGGCCAGCGCGGCGACCCAGGCCGGCTTGAGAGCGGGGCGCTCCTTGGCCCGCTGCGCCAAAACGGCGATCGCGTCCGCGAGCGTGCGACGCCCCGCCTCGGTGTCACCCGCGCGTGCCTGCAAGCTGCCCAACCGCGCCAGACGCTCCGGATCGGACAGCTTCAAACTCTGGATTTGCGTGAGCATGCGCAGCGCCTTGTCGCGCTCGTGGATCCCGATGGCCTCCTTTGCCTGCCGGAGGAGGTCGTCGACGCGTCGCAAGTCCGCCTGAGGACGGCCGGCGGCGGGCGGTTGGCGGACGCGGGCGCTTGGTCGGCTCCAGACCGGCGCCTTGCTGGCCCGAATGTGGGCAGCGATCGGCGGCACATCCGTGGCCGCCCAGCCGGTGCCGGCTTGGATTACTGTGAGCGCTTCCGTGGTCAGGAGCCGCGTCGCACCTGCGGCCAGGGGCGTCGCTGCGGAGGGATGCCGGATGTGCAAGATCCGACCGTCGCCCCAAGTCGCCCGGATCTCACCAGCGTCGATCCCGATCGACATGGGCTCTGGCAACCCTGGCACCTTGAATAGCGCCGTAATCACAGCTTCCTGGCCAGGCGACAAAATGAGCCCGGCAGGCGCCGGTTTGACCGCGGGTTCCATGGCGGACCGTGTTTGGCCCACCACGGCCAGCGTCGGCGCCGCGGTCGCGAGCAGCGCGGTCAGGAAACAGGTGCGGAGCAGCTGCATAGGAACTCTCGGTCGAAGGTGGCGGGGCGAGCAAACTAGCATAGCGGATCGATCTGTGAGAGCCCGCCGGGTTCGGCGGCTATATTGGCGCCATACCCGCATGCGCCGGCCGTTGGCAACAGAAACACAGCGCAGACAGTTTGCATTGCGGCGTTCGCGACCTGCTATACTGCGGCGGCCCAACGCGAGGGCCAGCCGCCCGCTTTTGCGGCCGGACGGAGCGTGTATGACTTGGTTGGCGTCCCTGTTTGAGCGTGGTGGTCCGTCGATGGGCGCGATCGCGGTTGTTGCCGTGCTCGGGATCACGCTTTTTGTTGAACGACTGCTGACCCTACGCGGATTGATACCCGACGTCCGGGCGCTGGGCAGACGGGTTCGCGACGCCGCCACCGCAGGCGACCTGGCTCGCGTCTTGGCGCACTGCAGCGAGGCGGGCCACAGCTTGGCGCCGATACTTGGACGCGGCGTCGAACTCGCGATGCGTGGGCAGGGCCGCGACGAGATTCACAGCGTCATGGCCCGCGAGGGTAGGCGCCTCGCCGTGCGGATGCGGCGAGGGCTTGGGTTGCTCGCCACGCTCGGCACGATGGCCCCATTCCTCGGGTTGCTCGGCACGGTGCTCGGCATTATGCAGGCGTTGCACGACCTCGGTGTGGCCACAGAGCGCGGCGCGCAGGGCGGCCACTCAGCGGTGTCCCAGGGCGTCTCAGAAGCGCTCATCACCACCGCCGCCGGCATCATCGTCGCGGTCGTCCTGGTGTTGCTGCACCAAGCGCTGCGAGCCCGACTCGTCGGGGTGATCCTTGAGATTCAGCTGCTGATCGAGGAGGTCGCCGATCACCTCGTGCAGACCCGACCGCAGCCAAGCGACGCGGAGGAGAGCCGTGACGCCTGATGACTGGATGCGCGATCCGCTGGAAGACGCCGGACCGGACCTCAACCTGACGTCGCTCGTCGACGTTGTTTTTGCGCTGCTCGTCGTGTTCATGGTGTCGTCTGCGGCCATGGTCGAAGAGGGACGAACGGATGCGGCGAGCGGCCTGATCGAGCTGGCGCTCCCGACCGGTAGCAGCACGCTCAATCAGGCCCCTCCCGGTGAGGTCGTCCTGCAGGTCGACGCTGACGGATCGCTCTTCATGGCGGGCAAGGCGACGGACAGCAAGGCCCTTGCGGACGATCTGATGCAACGGCTGACGACGACGCCCAACTTGCAGGTGCGCATCGAAGCCCACAGCAAGCTGAGTTATCAACACGTGATGGACGTCATCGCCAAACTACAAGGGCTTGGTGTGCGCAACGTCGGCCTAGCGACACGCGCCAAAAGCCCGTAATTCTGGGCTCGCAGACGGGCGTGCGCCTGTTGTCGCTATCGGCGGCATTGAGCGCGGCCCGAAACGCAAACGACCCGCCCTCTCCGAAGAGTGGGCGGGTCGTCGCGTTTCAAGCGCTGACAACTCGGGAGCTGCGCGCTCAGAATCAGAACACGTCGTAGCCTTCGATGTACTCGATCGAGTCATCGGCAGCTGGTGCGCTGATCGCGGGCGCGTCGTCCGCCTCGGTCTCGAGTGCCTCGACGATGACGAAGAAGGTGCTCTTCACGTCAGCGTGCAAGGAACAATCAACCTCAAAGGTGCCGATGCTCTTGATCGGCTCCTTGATGTCGAGATCGCGGCGATCAACGGTGAACCCACGGTCGCCGAGCAGGTCGACGATCTCCCGCGGTGTCACCGAACCGAAGAGTTTACCCTCTTCGCCGGCGTGCTTCTTCACGACGAGGCGTTGCCCCCTCATGCGGTCAGCGATCATCGCTGCGTCAGCTTTGGCAAGGGCGAGGCGTTTGCCCATCATCCGCTGCTGGTGCTGAAGCTGCTTGACGTTGCGGTCGTTCGCCATGAGGGCGAATTTGCGCGGTAGCAGATAATTTCGGCCGTACCCGTTGGCGACGTTGACGACGTCGCCAATGTTGCCCAGGTTCGGCACCTTCTCTCGAAGAATGACCTTCATGATAGTCCCCCTCAATCGATACCGGTGGTTGAGTACGGCATCAGCGCCACCATGCGGGCGCGTTTGACGGACACCTGCAGGTTACGTTGATGCTGCGCGCAAACGCCGCTGATGCGACGAGGCACAATGCGGCCACGTTCCGTGATGAAACGCTTGAGCATGCTCGGGGTTTTGTAGTCGATGTATAACGACTTGTCGGCACAGAACGGGCACACCTTACGGCGACCAAAGCTCCGGCGACGGCGCATTTCGGGCTTCATTACATGTCCCCCATGTCGCGGTCGTCACGATCGTCACGATCGTCGCGATCGTCACCGTCATCATCATCACGTCGGTAGTCGCTTCGCTCGCGACGACCAAACTCTTCTTCGTCCTGAGGATCGGGGGTGAGCCCGATGACCTTCTCACGCTCTTTCTCGATGTCGAAAGCACCCATGGGCTTCGAACCGCTCAACGTGATGGACTGGAAGCGGATGACTTCTTGGCTCAGCCGCAGCTGTCGGTGGATCTCTGTGAGACACACCGGCGACGCGATGTAGCCGAAGTAGAAGTAATTACCCTTGCGATGCCCGTCGATCGGGTACGCCAGTCGGCGGCGCCCCCAGTCAACCAGCTTTAGCTCAAGGCCACCCTCATCGCCGATGGTTTTGAGCAGTCGCGTGTGCAACTTCTCAAAGCCCTCCGGATCGAAATCCGGCTTGGCGATAAGGACGGTCTCGTATAGACGACCCATGATCATAATCGTGATCCTCCTCATGGTTCCGCAGCGACTGTGCTGCGTTCGCTAGCGTGCACCATGCACATAGCGAGGAGCGGCGCGACCGGGGACACGGCTCAAGATGAGCGTTGCTCACTGAAGAGCTGTCCTCGGCGTGATACGCCTGACGCCAGTTGGCGCCGTCGCGGTGGTGGGAGTCGCCAAAGTTAACTTTGACTGACCTCAACACACACGAGTTCCGTTGACGGTGTTCATCGCGTCGAGCACCCCGTCATTGAGGGCGCGCTCCACTGCGTCCGCCGCGGCATCGACCACTTGGCCGAGCCAGCCCTGCTCTTCCGGCAAGAATGAGCCGAGCACGTAGCTCGCCACATCCCCCTTCACCGGCCTACCGATCCCGACCCGTAGACGCACGAAGCGCTGATCGCCTCCGAGCTGCTGCCCGATCGAGCGCAGCCCGTTGTGACCGGCGTGGCCCCCGCCGACCTTCAATCTCAACTCGCCGAATGGCAGGTCGAGCTCGTCGTGAACGACGAGGATCTCCGGCGGCGCGACCCGAAAAAACGCGCTCATGGGTTGAACACTCTCGCCGCTCAGGTTCATGAAGGTCTCGGGCTGCAGCAGGACAGCGTCACCGTTTGGGCGGTGCCACTTGCTCCAGCGACCCTTGAACTTCGATTGCCACGACAGCCCGTGCCGCCTCACGAGCTCATCGAGCACGAGGAAGCCGATGTTGTGCCGCGTGCCGGCATACTTCGACCCTGGGTTACCAAGGCCAACCACCGCACGGATCCGCGGCCCAATCGGTGGGCGCTGCTTGGCGACTTTTTCAGCGGCCATAGCGTTCTCGTTGGGGCGGACGCCCCGTCCATCGTTTGTCAGTGTCTCTCAGCGCCGAGCCCCAGACTCGCGCAGAGTAAAGGGGAGCCTCAGCCGCTGATGAAGCGAGCGCTCGGGCGCTACTTCTTCTTGGCGGGGGCCGCTTCCACTTCTTCAACCTTCTCAACGCGTGGCGCCTTGATCTCGAAGATCTTGAACGCCTTGCGGTAGACCGGGCGGACGCCCTCCGGGAAAGGCAGATCCTCAACGCCGACGATGTCGCCGCGGAGGAAAGGCGCCATCTCGACCGTGATCGCGTCGGGCAGCGTCTCCGCGGTGCACTCGACCGTCACGAAGCGACGCACGAACATCAGACGACCGCCGAGCTTCTCGCCGACCGAACGACCTTTCAGGCGAATCGGGACCCTGAGCTGGACCTTCTGCGTCGGCGTGATGCTGAAGAAGTCCACGTGCTGGAGCTTACGCGTCACAGGGTGAATCTGCGGGTCACGGCACAACACCAGCAGCTCTTTGTCCTCGCCGGTGACCGTCAGCTTCAAGAGCTGGTTGGGACCGTAGGAGCTGTTGAGCGCTTTCGTGAGCGGGCGCGGATCGCAAGCGATCATGCGGGGCTCGGTGTTGTGGCCATAGATCACGCCAGGCAGCAAGCCGGCGCGACGGATTTTGTTTGCGATTCCGCTACCACCAAGGTAACGGGGCTGAGCGGTCACTGCGATCGGATTCATCTTGGTTTCTCCATTCGTCGGGGTTACTGGCCTCGCTCTAACTGTCCATTCGGCACAGCGTGAGCTCCAGCGGTCAGGGCCCGAGGGGCGCGTGAGTATGCGCATCAAAAGGTCGGTGTCAACCCGGAATCTGGTCCAATTTCGATCGTAATCAGTCGGCGCTCAGGCCCGTCTCGGCGAGCTTCTCGAACAACTTGCGCTGCTCGCGGGTCAGCTTCTTCGGAATGCGCACACGCACGTGCGCGTACAGGTCGCCGCGGCCGCTACCGTTGAGGTGGGGCACACCCTTGCCACGGATGCGGACCCGTTCGTCAGGCTGCACGCCGGCGGGCAGTCGCACCTTGTCGGTGCCGCCGTCGATCAAATCGACGTCCGTCTTGCCGCCGAGGGCCGCAGTGGCGATGTCGATCTCGATCTCGGTGTGGAGGTCATCACCTTCGCGCTCAAACTTGGTGTGCGGCTGCACGACCAACACCACATAGAGATCGCCCGCGGGGCCGCCGCGTTCGCCGACCTCACCTTCGCCCGAGACCCGCATCCGCGTGCCCGTGTCGACGCCAGGGGGCACGCGGACGCTGACTTTGCGCTCGATCCGCTCCTTGCCCGAGCCGCCGCAGTCGCCGCAGTTGTCTTCCTCGCGGACGCTGCGGCCGCCGCCGTGGCACCGCGGACAGGTCATTGAGAACATGAACGGGCCTTGCTGGCGCGAGACCTGGCCGGAGCCGTCGCACTGCGAGCAGGTCGTGGCTTGAGCCCCCTCCTTTAACCCCTTGCCCTCACACGTGCCACACGACTGCACACGCGGAATCACCAGCTCGTGCTTCGCGCCGAGCACCGCCTCCTCGAGCGTTAACTCAAGGTCGTAACGCAGATCACTGCCGCGAGCTGCGCGATTTCGGGTCCGCCGACCGCCGCCAAAGATGTCGCCGAAGATGTCACCGAAGTGGCTGAAGATGTCTTCCGATGGTGGCGCACGCCCAGCGCCCGCGAGCCCTGCGTGACCGAAGCGGTCGTAGCGGGACCGTTTGTCGGCGTCTGCGAGCACTTCGTAGGCTTCAGCGACCTCCTTGAAGGACTCCTCGGCGGTCGGATCGTCGGGGTTTCGATCTGGGTGGTACTTCAGCGCAAGTTTGCGGAAGACCTTCTTCAGCGCGCCGGCGTCTGCGTCTCTTTCAACACCGAGAATCTCGTAGTAATCGCGCTTGGACATACCGGCAGCTCTCCAGCAAATGAGGGACCCCACTGAGCGAGGCTCGCAGGAACCGCGGAAGTGAAGGCGGCGACCAGGGCACTGTCAAGGCGAGCCGGGCGAGACTTGCGTTGAAAACATCGGTCGGCAGACCTAGTGATCAGGAGCACAACCTACGTCGCCCTTGTGGCAAGTCAGCGCTGCGGATAGACTGCAGCGGTTGCCCATGCAAACGCCGGACCAATGCGCCGGTGGAATCGCGTAAATTACGCATTTTCATGAGCTTATAATTCGTGCCAATTCGGAGCCCGTCCCCTGAGAGCGGGCGCTGACGCGACGGCGCTGCGACAACACATCAGGACAGCGCGTATGGACTTCAAGCAAGGCCTCCACCTCCACATCGGGCAGCGCCTCGAGCAGCGCCTCGTGATGACGCAGCAGCTGCAGCAGGCGATCCGTTTGCTGCAGCTCTCGCGCACTGAGTTGGTCGAACAGGTTCGGGAGACGCTGAACGAGAATCCGCTCCTCGAAGAGCAAGGCACCCACGATGGCGCCTCGTCGTCGACGAGCGTGACGGGCGGCGAAGGCGAAGTGACGAGCCTCGACTCGCGCGAAGGCGCGGAGAAAGAGCGGCAGGAGATCGATTGGCAGGAGTATTTTGCCGACCTCGCGAGCGGGCCGAGCGCCTCGACCGGAAGCTACGCCTCTCGCGACGATGAGTTGCCCACCCTCGACCAGACCCTGACGCGCGATGCGACCTTGTCCGAGGTGTTGCTTGAGCAGCTCGCGGGGATGGACAGCGCGCTCGTCGAGATCGCCGAGGACGTGATCGGCAATTTGGATGACGACGGCTACTTCCGACCGAGCCGACTCGAGCTGGGAGGCGGGTCGGATGCCGGGCGCCGGCTGTTGAAACGGAAGGCCGAGCAACGCGGCATCGAGACCGAAGATCTGCGCGGCACCCTGTCACTGCTGTGGCTCACCGACGACGAGCTGACGGAGTGGTCCGAGGAAGGCGAAGCCCGCGGGATGAAGCCGGTGGTCGTGCCGGGGAACTCGACCCGGGCCATCGCGGCGGCGCATGCGGTGTCAATCGACGACGTGCACGAGGTGCTGAAGGTGCTGCAGCGCTGCGAACCAGTGGGGGTCGCGAGCCGCGATCTGCGGGAGTGTCTGCTGACGCAGGCGACGCTTGAGCACCCGGATGAGCCGATGCTGCACCGGCTCATCGATCGCCACCTGGGCAACCTTGAGAAGCGCAAGAACGCGCCAATACTCCGGGATCTCAAGCTCAAAGCGGAAGAGGTCAAGCGGCTGATCGAGCTGCTGCAGACGTTGGAGCCGCGGCCCGGGCGTCGCTACAGCGGCGGCAACGCGCGGTACATCACCCCGGATGTGTATGTGCACAAGGTCGGCGCGGATTACACCGTCGTGGTGAACGACAACGGGCTGCCGAAGCTGCGGGTATCCAACTTCTACAAGCACGCGCTCGCTGGCGGACAAGACGGCGACAAGCAGGCCAAAGAGTACCTGCAAGAGAAGATGCGCCAGGCGGTGTGGATGATCCGCAGCATCCAGCAGCGGCAAAACACGATTCAGAAGGTGACGGAGTCGATCATGCGGTTTCAGCGGCCGTTCTTGGAGCACGGCGTGTCGCAGCTGCGGCCCTTGGTGCTGCGCCAGGTCGCCGACGATGTGGGGCTGCACGAATCGACTGTGTCGCGCGTGACCACGTCAAAGTACGTGCACACGCCCCAGGGCATCTTCGAGCTGAAGTACTTCTTCAACAGTCGCATCGAGACGCGCACCGGCGACGACATGGCGAGCGAGGCGGTCAAGTTCGCGATCGGCAAGCTCATCGGTCATGAGATCGTCAAGTCGCCTCTGAGCGATCAGGAGATCGCCGAGGTGCTGCAGGGCAAGTGGGACCGAGGCAAGTTGCTGTCGCGGCTCGATGCCGAAGACGCTGAACTTGCTGGCGTGTTGCCCGAGAAGCGCATGAACATCGCGCGGCGGACGGTTGCCAAATACCGCGAGGCGATGAACATTGCGTCCTCATCGCGGCGCCGGGCGATGTTTTAGGCAGACCCAGCGCGCGACCCGCCCCAGCGCGGTGATGACGAGAGGAGGTCGGCGTGGTTGAGTTGACGCGCTTCCTGCGGTCACAAGACATCTTTCTCGACGTGCCAGCGCCCGACAAAGCCGCGGTGCTCGGCCACGCGGCGAACGTGCTCGGCGACGCGCTGCCGGCCGGCGCGATCGAGGCGCTGTTGGTTGCGCGCGAGAAGGTGGCTTCGACGGGCGTCGGCGAAGGCGTCGCGATCCCGCACGCATCGACGACGCTCATCACGGCGCCGCGCGTCGCGCTGCTGCGCATGGCGCGCCCCGTTCCATTCGACGCCGTGGACGATCTGCCAGTAGCGCTCGTGTTTGCCGTCCTCGCGCCGGCGGATGCGCAGGCGCTGCACTTACGTCTTCTCGCCCGGGTCGCTCGTTTGGTACGCTCGCCAGAGGTCCGGAGCGCGCTCCTCGCCGCCAAGACGTCGCAGGAGGCCTACGGCGTGATTCTAGAGGCGACCGGAACCCCACCCCGACCGGAACGCACGGAGCTCGAATGAAGGGCCGCCTGCTAGTAGTAACTGGGATCAGCGGCTCGGGCCGGTCGACCTGCCTGCGGGCCCTCGAGGATCTCGGTTGGTTCTGTGTCGACAACCTACCCGCACAGCTGCTCGCAGATCTGTACGACGCCATGCGCGACCGCACGGAACCCCAGCCGCTGGCGGTCGGGATCGACGTGCGAGCTGGCGCGTTCCTCGACGACATGGACGCTGCGCTGCACACGCTCGACGCCGCTGGCGTACATGTTGAGTTCTTGTTCGTGGACTGCGCCGACGACGTCTTGATCCGACGTTTTGCAGAGACGCGGCGTAAACACCCCGTGCTGGCGGCGAGCTCGATCGCCGACGCGATCCGAACAGAGCGCGGACGCATGCTCATGCTGAGGGAGCGTACAGCCCTCATGATCGACACCAGTGAACTCAACGTGCACGAGCTGAAAGCCCGTATCGGTGAGCTTTTCGGTGGTGACGATGACGTTGGGACGATGCGGGTGGCGGTGCGCAGCTTCGGCTTCAAACACGGGCTGCCGCGAGATTCGGACTATGTTTTTGATGTCCGCTGCTTGGCCAACCCGCACTTTGTTCCGGCGCTGCGACCGCACACCGGGTTGAGCCGTGAGGTGCGTGATTACGTGATGGAGTCGGCAGGCGGCGACGTCTATCTGCAGCACATGATCAAGCTGCTCGATCATACGTTGCCGTCGCATCGCGCTGAAGGGCGCGCCTTGGTGACGGTCGCGATTGGCTGCACCGGCGGTCAACACCGCTCCGTGGCGCTGGCAGAGGCCCTGGCGGGGCACATTCGGACCCTGCGGATCGCCGTCGTCACCGTCGCTCATCGCGACAAGCCAGAGCTAGCCGAGGACGAGGCCGCTCCTCGGACTAACGACGGCGCAGATGCCGCCCCTGGACGGGGCCCGCGGTGACCGAGACCGTCGAGCGCCGCGCGCGCATCGTGAACCCGCGCGGCATGCACGCGAGGCCTGCGGGGCGCTTCGTCGCGCTCGCGCGTCAGTTCTCCGCCAGAGTTCGGGTCCGCTGCCGCGGCGAAGAGGTCGACGGCCGCAGCATCCTGTCCCTGCTCATGTTGGAGGCCGTGCAGGGGACTGACCTGGTCCTGGTGGCGCGTGGCCCAGGCGCCGACGAGGCGCTGGACGCGCTCGCGGAGCTGATCGCGCAGGGGTTCGACGAGCAGTGGTCGTGGGAGAGTCGTGGTGCCCGTGGCTGAGCGCTGGCTAGGCACGCCAAGCGCCCCAGGTCGAGCGGTGGGGCCCGCGCATGTCGTGCGCTCTCGCCAACGCAGGGTTGCGCAACGGACCGTTATGGGCGCGGCCAAGCGCCAAGCTGAGGTGGCGCGGCTGCAGGAGGCCATCGATGTTGTCGATGGCGGGCTGCGCCAGTCTGAGAACCTGCTCATGGCCGGTGGCATCACGGATGCGGGCGATCTGGTGCAGGCCCTCGTCGCGAGCCATCACGCGGTGCTGACCGATCCGCTGTTCATTGGCGCGGCGATGGCACGCGTACGGGACGAGGGGCTGCTCGCGGAGTGGGCGCTCGAGCGCACGCTCGACGATCTGCGTTCACATTTCGCCGCCCTCACCCGACCGGAGTTTAGAGGCTGGTTTCGCGACGTCGAAGGGCTCTGCGGCGAGCTGATGGCGCAGCTGATCGGGCAGTCGCCGTGGCGCTACCTCGAGTGCGACCGCGGCGACATTGTCCTCGCCGACTCCCTGACGATCAGCGACGTGATCACGCTCATCCAACGCGGCGCGGCCGGGATTGTGCTTGAGACGGACTCGCTCACGTCCCACGTCGCGGTGCTGTGCCGATCTGCCGGATTGCCGGCCGCCACGGGCCTACATGGCGTGCGCCGCGCAGTCGCCACCGACCAACTCATCGCGCTGGACGGGGACTCTGGCGAGGTCGAGTTGCTCAGCGAAGGCGCACGCCAACCCGCGGCGACGCTCGGCGCGACCGGCACGCCGCCGCACACCCGCCTGGGCGCGCCGGCGATGCGCCTACGCGCGAATCTGGACCTGCGCTTGGACGCGGAGTGGGCGCGCGCGCACGGCACCACCGGGGTCGGCTTGTGGCGGACGTTTTTTCTCTACCTCGGCCGACCGGACCTCCCGACGGAAGACGAGCTCACGCAGAAGTTCTCCGCGGTCCTAGCCGACTTTGCCCCGGAGACCGTTGCGATCCGGTTGGTCGATCTGTCCGGCCCTTTTGAGGACGAGGAGCTCCCAGAGGCGTTGCGCGGCCTTGGCGAGTGTCGTGGGATTCGACTGCGTTTCGAGCGGCCAGAGCTGCTAGAGACCCAGATTCGAGCGCTGGTGCGGGCGGCGCCGGCAGGCCATCTACGCATCCTGGTCCCTTTCGTGACGGACCCCGCCGAGCTGAACTGGGTGCGCGCGAAGGTCGCTGCGGCGCAGCGGCACTTCGGGATCACCAAGGCAATCGAGATCGGCGCGATGGTCGAGGTGCCGGCGTTGCTGTTCATGCTCGACGAGCTGGTCACGCACGCGGACTTCCTGGCCATCGGCAGCAACGACTTGAACGCGCTCCTGCTCGCGCGCCGCCGCGACAGCGCTAGGCGCGGCCCCCCGACGCCTCTGCCACACGACGCGCTGCTGCGCGCGATCACGCTGGTGGTGCAAGCGGGCGCGCGGGCCGGCATCGACGTGAGCCTGTGCGGCGAGTTGGCGTCCGATCCGGTCGCCACGGAGGTGCTCTTTGGCACCGGGCTCCGTGAGCTGTCGCTCGCGCCCCGCCTCGCCGCGCCGGTGTACCGCGCCATGGACCGGCTTGGTGGCGACGGCTGTTGACGATCTCCGCGCGGCCTCGGCCACCGGCGCCTCGGCGTGCCTGGGTTGGCGTCGCGGTGACGGCGCTTGTGGCTGCGGCGTCGGCCTGCGGTCCGGGTCCGCAGGTGCGCCCGCCGAGGTACGTGGACCACATGGTGTTCGCGCCGGACGAGCCCGACTCACCAGATAGGGCGCGCACATCGGTGGACGCCGACGCAGTGGAGACGCCGCACCGCGCCAAGGCAGCGACCGACTCCCGCGGCCCAAAGATGCAGCCGGCGCGATGCGCGGCGCCACCCACAGGGCCGACGCGCTCGATCGGCGCAGCCACGGACGGACGCCTCGACCACGGCTGCCTGCTGCCAGCCAAGGGCGCCGGCTATGTGCGACGTAACTCGGCCGGATGGGCCACAGAGGAGACCGTAGCGCTCCTGCAGTGGGCCACGCGCGCGGTGGCGACGCTGTACCCGCGCACCGCGCCCGTCGTGATCGGCGCGCTCTCCAAGCGCAACGGCGGCAAGCTCCGAGGCCATGGCAGCCATCAGAGCGGGCGCGACATCGACATCGGCTATTTCGCCAGCGACAACCGCCGCCTGTCGCAGTTTCGGCCCATGCACGCGGGCAACCTCGACGTGGTCAAGACCTGGGCCTTGTTGGGCGCGTTGCTCTCGTCAGGCCAAGTTCAGTACATGTTCATGGACTACGAGCTTCAGGTTCGCTTCCACCGTCATCTGGAGCGCGAAGGCGTGCCACAGCCGACGTTGGACCGCATCTTTCAGTTTCCGGCGGGTCGCACCGCGCGCCGCGGCATCATCCGCCACGCCAGCGGCCACGCCGACCACGTGCACGTGCGGTTGCGCTGCCCACCACACGATAGGTGTCGCTAGGGGTCGCGCCGGGTGGGAGCGACCGAGCAGGCTACTTCGCCTTGGCGGGCGGCGGCACGTCGGCAAGCCCGTGGCCCGGGGCGCTGAGGCGCGGCGCGTAGTCTCGAAACAAGAACCGTGGCGCGTGTTCAGGCGTGTGACATTTCTGGCAGACCGCCGCGCCGGGCTGCCGCATGATGCCGCTCTTCGGGCCTTTCTTGACGGCGGCGGCGAGGTGCATCGAGCCGGGGCCGTGGCACGCCTCGCACTGCACTCGCGCGAACCGATCGAGGTTACCAAACGCGCTACCGCCGGGCTCCTGCCAGCCTGTGACATGGCACGGCACGCAGTCCAGATCAAAGGTTTTTCCAGCCTTCTCGAGCGTCTCCCAGGCGTCGTGATGCTTGTCGTGCTGGGCCCACCGTAAGGGGCCCTGGTGGCAGCTCGTGCACACCGCCTCGCCGAGATAGGTCGCCTGACCGGCCAGCGCCGGCACCGGGTCTTTGGCGAGCTTCGCGTTCATGGCGCCCACCTTGGCGTCGTAGGCTTTGACCAGCGCGACGACGGCAGGATCGGTGGGTCTTGACCACGCGAGGCCGACGGACGCGTAGCCGGCCACGCGACCGGTCGGGAGCGGTCGCCCCTGCGCTGTGGCGGCGCGATCCCGGGCTCTCGTGAGCTCCTGTAGCTGTCGCTCAAAGAAGGGGAGCGCGCGACGCGTGGCCACAGTTTGACCGGGGCCGCGGTACCGTTTCAGGTCGGCTTCAAGCGCGGCGATGCGCTGCGTCAAGCCCTGGACCGCCCCGGGGAGCCAGGCGGTCGCGTCTTGCCACGGCCCTGCGTCTTTCAACGACTCGGCGCCATTCACCGCGAGTGTCAGCGTCGCCATGTAGGCACCATGGCGCGGCGCCATGAGCATCCACGCGTCGCCGTCCTGCTCACCTTCCAGCACCGGCTCGGTCTTGGGCGGCACACGCCCGAGCACAACGGCGTCGAGGCCCTGCACCGCGCGGGCGACCCGGCGGCTGTCACGCATCCCCAAATTACTGAGCGCGACGACGATCTGCACCCCTTGGCCACGCAGCAGCGCGACCTGCTCCGTAGCGAGCGCCTTCGCCCGCGCCAGATCCCCCGCCTTCGGGTCGAGCCCGAAGATCCCGACCTTCAGCCCGCTGCCGGTGGTGACGATGCGGTGCGCGACGACCCGCTTGATGCCGCCGGTCCACCCCGCCGACACCACAGGCCAAGCGCCCGATTCGACGAGCGTGCCGACACCGGCGCGACTGAGATCCTCGCTCGATAGCGCGACCGCGGCCACGTTGAGCGTCGCCAGAATGGTGGAAAACGTCGCAGCGCGCTCGAGCCGCTGCTGCTCTTGGCCTCGATGCGGCGGGTCGTCCTCGGCGAGGGCGGCGCCAGCGTGCACCAGCACCACGGAGTCGTCCTGTTTGCGCAGATCGGTCAGCCACGCCGCGATCCGCTCGACACCGCCGCGCTGCAGCTCTTCGGTGCAGCCACAAGGTTTGATGACCCCCTGCCAATCCGACAACGCGACCAGCGTCACGTGAGGGACGGCGGTGAGGGACGCCGGGGCAGGCTGGGAACGCGAACGCTTGGCACCGGACGCACCTGAAGTGCCCCGAGCAGCCGCGTGGTTGGCCTGGGCGCCAGATGTGACGGGGTGTTGACGGCTACAGCACGCGGCGACCAGCAGCAGACTCAGCGCGAACGCGAGCCGGCTTGGCGCTGTGGCAGAGACCCAGGAGACCATGGCGACGGCGGTCCGCACGTCGCCCTAGCGGATCGTCGCCGTAGTGTGACCGTAGATCTTGTTTGGCGGCAGTTTGCAGGCGGCCTTCGAGCGCGTCGGGTAGACCGCAATCACGCGAAAATTACCACCGCGCAGGCCATGGATGGTGCCGGTCATCCCCTTCTTCACACCCTTGTTGTCACCGGCCGTGAGCGTTAACAGCGAGCCGGTCCCCTTCACGCGCGCGTCGATGACCTTGCAGGTGATGCCGGCTGCCTTCTTTGGCTTCGGCTTCGGCTTCGGCGACCGATGCCCGCTGCTAGGCTTGGGCTTGACGACGACCACCGGCTTCGCGACGCACTTCTCGTTCTCGCACAGCTGGTCGGACGTGCACGAGTCGCAGACGCTCCGCGCAAAATCAACCTCCACTGCGTATTCGCCGAGCCCCACGTTGGCTCGGAATCGAACGAGGTAGCGCATGTCGTTCTCAACATCGAAGCGGAACTTCATCGTGCCGCTGCCCTCGGGCATCGGCTTCTCCGCGATGCGGTCACCCACTTCCGTGAAGATGGTGACGTGTCCCTTCACCGTCGACTCCTTCCACTTGCCGACCGAGATCCGCATCTCCATCTGACCCTTCCGAGCCGGCTGAATGAACCGCCAGTCCTCGCGGTCGCCGATGCGGGTGTTGAGATGGTCCTCAGTGGGTCCACCCTTCAAGAACGGGCGCGCGCTGGCGCGGACTCCGTCGCCATCTGGGTCCTTCAGGTGCTGACCGCTGCAGGCGGCGACGGCGCTGAAGAGGACGAGGAGCGAGACGAAACTGGCGAGGGCGGGGCGGTACTGCATGGTCTCCGACTGGTACGACGTGTGCGATGCGAAAAAGTCCTGCGAATGTAGACGTTTCATCTCGCGGAACGACCGAACGGTAGCTTCGTGACCCGAGCCGGTCAAGACGACGGCCTGCCGGGCGCTTGGTGTTGCCGCTTTCCGGCGCGCGGCCGATCCGCTACAACCCGCCCGTGATTCGCGGAGCGCGCCGTTTCGACGTGGTGTGCGAATCGCTCCACGGAGACCCCATGCCACGCAAACCCAGCGATTCCGACGCACCGCGACCCACAGACGGTCGGAGACCGCTCGCGCGGACGCAACGCCCGGCGCAGCAGCCCGCCACGCAGCAGCGCGCCGGCCAGAGCCGCAGCGAGCAGATGCAGGCGCAGCGTCAGGGTGACCAGCGCCAGCAGCAGGGTCGATCGCAGCAGGGTCGATCGCAGCAGGGTCACGAGCACGACGCCAAGCGGGTGTTGTCGTCGCTGCCCCCCATCACCCTGCTCTTCGCCACAGGCAACAGCCACAAGCTGCGTGAGCTGCACGAGCTCTGCGCGCCGGTGGGCATCGAGGTGCGGTCTGGTGCCGAGTGGCGAGACGCGAAGAACGGGCGGTTGCCGCACGTCGACGAAGACGCCCCGGATTTCGTGGGCAACGCGCTGCTCAAAGCAGCGAGCGCCTGCCGGGCGACGGGCCTGTCAGTGCTGGCTGACGACAGCGGGCTGATGGTGGACGCGCTCGACGGCGCGCCGGGCGTCCGCAGCGCGCGATTTGCGGGTGAACCGAGCGACGATCAGCGCAACATCGAGAAGCTGGTCGCGGCGCTCGACGGGTTGCCGCAGGCCGAGCGCGGCGCGCATTTTGTGTGCGCGCTGGTGCTCTGTGGGCCCGCGGCGGAGGGGCCCGGCTGTGGCTACACGACGGACGGCCTGCCGTGGCGCGCCTTTCGCGGCGAAGCGTACGGCCACATTCTGGCCGATCTGCGCGGCACCAGCGGTTTTGGCTACGATCCTGTGTTCATGAGCCCAGACCTGGGCCGCACGTTCGGTGAAGCGAGCCCGGGCGCCAAACACCGCGTCTCGCATCGTGGCCGCGCTTTCGCGCTGCTGATGAACAGTCTGCTCGCCAGCCGCGACGCCGCCTCGCGCGGACAGATCCCGCTGTTCATCCGACCACAGGGCTTGGAGGCGCTGATCGACTCGCTCGCCGGCACGTTTGAGCGCGATCTCCGCTACGCCGGCAAAGCGCTGGCGAGCACCTTCGCTGAACGCACGCACCTCGGCAGCAAGGAGCGATCCGCCCTGAGCGCGCTGCATTGGTACGCACTCCGCAACCTGAGTCGCCTGCAAATGGCCGCGTTGGCGATGACCGGCGGGGCCGTGGACCAAGCGCCCGATCCACGCCTATTGCGGCCGACGGATGCGGGCCTGATCGCCTGCCTCACGCTCGCCGACGTCGACTCCCACGGCCAGACGCTGACCCACAAAGATCCGGGCGAGCAGTCCGCGCTCGATGAGCTGCTCGGACGACGCAAGGATCTCGCCGAGCGGCTGCCAGCGCCGCGACGGCAGCTCGGCAAGGCGCTGCGGGCGACGCGGGCCGCGATCGGCCGACTGCCGCAAGACGCCGCAGAGGCCGTGGTCGCGGGGGTGCATCCAGACTTCCTAGCGGCGTTGCGCGATGGGCTCGGCGCACCCCACACCGCGCTGGCGCTCGATTATCTGGGGCGGCGCGGCCCCCCGACCCTACGCGTGAACAACCAGCGCTCCACTATGCGGGACGTCGCGACCGAGGTGCTGCACCATGGCGTGCGCACCCTCACTCCGCCCGACCTGCCGAACGCGCTGATCTGCCTGGGCTCGGCCCGGCTGACATCGACGCCGCTCTTTCATGAAGGCGGCTTCGAACTGCAAGACGCCGGCTCGCAGCGACTCGCGCAGCAGGTCGACGCGCAGCCGGGCCATCGCGTCGCTGATTGGTGCGCCGGCGCGGGCGGGAAGTCGTTGGCGCTCGCCGCCGCGATGGGCGGTGAGGGGGAGATCGTCGCGCTCGACGTGCACAGCAAGCGGCTCGGCGAGTGCAAGCGTCGCGCGCGGCGGGCTGGGCTGGAGCAGCTGGTCCGCCCGCGCGCGCATCACGACAACGCCGCGCACGACAACGACCTGGGCCTGTTCGATCGGGTCTTGGTGGACGCGCCATGCAGCTCTTCCGGGGCCCTGCGCCGGACACC